>Ga0326727_10000272_pt1 | contig 218816 bp, 412 predicted proteins | sample MB2enrmetagenome_FD_207643 | JGI IMG/M metagenome (GOLD analysis project Ga0326727, IMG submission 207643) | Lab enriched peat soil microbial communities from McLean, Ithaca, NY, United States - MB29MY | ecosystem: Environmental > Terrestrial > Soil > Wetlands > Peat | place: USA: New York... | reverse complement strand
CAGTGTACGTCGCGACTTCTTTTGGCACGATTCTTGCCGTGTCAATTTGTCAGACACCCAAGAATCATGCCAGTGCCAAATAGTCAACTTTTTCGTACATTCCGCAAGGAATATGCCAAAAACCCTCGATCCCGTTGACCTCGTCGCGGTTGACCTCCGGGGCTCACACCCGGCGCGACTCCGTCCCGCCCCGCACCCCGCTCAGCATCCGATGTGCTCCCGGAGGTACGGCACGCAGTCCGTGGCCCACATGCCCGTCGATCCGCACCTAGCGCGGTCGGATCTCGGTTCGCGCACGCGCCGGGCCGCGGTGGATCACGTGTAGATTGCAATATGTGCATTCTACACGCATCGGGGTCCGCGGGTCCGGCGCGGTGGCATCCGATGTGCCGTTGCGCCGGGGTCCCGGTGTCTCCGAGGTGGAACGCCACCACGTCGACGAGTCACAGCACCCGGAAGGGTACGCGACCGCTGCTGTGCGCGTCAAGGGGTGCACGGGGCGCGCGCGAGCGCAGCGAGCGGCGCGGGGGTCCGGGGGCTTGCGGAGGCGTTGCAGGTTGCGCCCGGGAGAGTGACCCGGACGCCGCGGGCTCCGCGCGGGGCGTGGGGTTGCGCGGGGAGCGGGCCGCGGGCCGCGGAGCGGGAAGAGCGGGGAGGGTTGCGGACGTGGCCGGGGGCGCGGGGGTGGTGCGCGGGGGAGGGCGCGGAGGTATCCCGCTCTCGCTCGGTGTTCCTGCGGGCGAGGGGTGGAGCGCCGCGGCGGGGGAGGGCGCGCGGAGCGCGCGTTCCCGACGTTCTTGCGGGCAAGGGGTGGAGGGTGGAGGCGTGCTTCTTTATTTGCGGTAGCTCTTTACGCGCCGAGTGATCTTGACGCGGGATCCGGGCGAATAGCCGTAGCGCTCCGGCGTTTCGACAGCCGCAAGGTGGCGGGCATTGTCCATGGCGTTGAGGAGGTCGATGTGCAGCGAGCCTACGTTGTGCACGAACATCTCGATGTCTTCGTCTGTCGTGCCGCTCTCTTCCGAGCCAGGGACTTCTTTGAGGTGGATGCACTCATGGACACTCGCGCAAAACGACTATGGGCCATTCAAAAAGCGCTTGAGAGCGCCATCGAACCCGTCGAAGACGCCTTCAACGAATGAAACCAGAACACATTTCAAATCGCATCACAACGGTTTGGAATCTTTCGGCGCGAGGAGCGTTGGGTCGGTCGCCGGGTCGCCGACGAGGTCCGACTCGTCGATGGGGATCGGCGGGATGCTGATGAGCACGGGGCTGCAGGTGGGGCACGTGATGAGAAGCTCGCCGCTCTCGGGCTTGCTCGAGGCCGCCCATCCGCCGGGCATCCTTAGGTGCATGTCGGTGTGAGGATGGAGCTTGGTGACGACGATTTTGAAGATGGTCTTGCGCGAACACTTCTCGCAGGTGGCCGTGGCGGGGAACTCGAGCGGCATCTGCTAATCGCGCTTTCCGAGCGACGAGATCTCGATGGCGACCCTGATCGCGAGCGCGAGGGGCCAGACCGATCCGAACATGAATCCGAAGAGGAGCGGGAGCGCCGGCAGTAATAGGCGCATCTTCGTGCGGATCCCGTGGACGTTCCTCACGTAGTGCTCGGCGGCCTCGGGGTCATTCTCAATTTTTGAGAGTATTTTGGACTCCATGTCCTGGACGTCGCCTCGCCGGTACATCCCGACGACGAACCACGCCGAATAGAGGAACCATCCGGCGGTGTAGACCCAAGCGACGGTCGCGAGCGTCATGGGCGGCACCTCGGGACCAAGAGGATACACCCGTCGATGCTCACGAGACCCGCGCGCGACGGGTGCGGGTCGTGCGCGATGGATTTGCCGAGGCCGACGACGACGTGCGGCCGGCCGCGCGGCGACCACCCCGTGAGGATGTAGTACCCGTCCGGGCACGCGTGCGCCGGGTGCATGACGTCCGTCGTGCAGTAGACGGCCTCGAGACCGACGGTCGCGAGCCACGCGTTGAGCTTGACCGGCTGGGGCGTGACGGGCCCGCTCAGTTCGCGGGTGAAGTCCGGGACCCACTCGATGGGGATCTCGAGCAGCGAAGCCACGCAGGCCGACAGGCAGTTGCCGCGGTCGCCCGTCTTGGTCTGCGTGACGGGGATCACTGGCGCACCGTGGAGTCGGGGAGGTAGATGCAGGCCTCGGAGCCCGGGGAGCAGACGCACGTGGCGTGGAGGTGCGGCCTCTCGGGGTCGCAACCCTTCAAGCGTGGGTCACGCCTGGCCCTCGTGCAGCACCACTGCCGCATCTCCCTCCCGCAGGCGCCGCAAACGTTAACGACCGTGACGTTCATCACATGTCGTCGAAGTTGTAGTCGACGTCGTCGTCGAAGAGGAGATCGTTCTCTTCGAGATCGCCGCCATCGGGCTGCTCCATGGCCTCAAGCTCCGCGGCCTTGAGCAGGAGCGCGTCGGGCGCGCGCTCGCCGACGGCGCGCGAGTAGGGAGCGGAGGAGACGTCGGGATCCATGGCCCTGACCGTGAGGATACCGTAGTCGGCGCCCCGGGGCCTCACGACTTTCGCGTCCCGCTTCGGCATCGGGTTGAGCGAGAGGTCCGTGGGCCGGGGGACCCAGCTTCCGTAGTTCGGCGAGCGCGTGTACGTCGGGTTCGCGGAGCTGGCGCCCGAGATCGTGATTTGGCTCTTCATGCCGCAGAACCGCTCGAGCTTGTCGTTCTCGATGTGGATCTCCTCCTTGCCCTGCGCGAACGCGGTGGTCATCGCCTCCCACGCCTCGAACATCGCGGCGCGGCCGATGCCGCGCGCGCGGACGGTCTTCAGCTCCTCCTGGGTCGGGTTGAGCGGGAAGTAGATGCCGGGCCGCGCGAAGAAGACGCCCTTCTTCACGACCTTGCGCTCCCAGCCGCCGAGCGGTTTGTGCGCGAGGTCGCAGCCGATGGCGCCGCAGGCGGAGCACTTCTCGCCCTTCTTCTGCGCGGCCTCCGTCTCGGCGGGCGAGCGTCGTGCGTTCATCGTCCCGGTGTCCATCGGGGCCGGGGTCTTGATGTCCTCGCGGGTGTAGATGCCGTCGGTGGCGATGGAGAGCAGGTTCGAGAGGTCGTCGTGGAGCGACATCATCTCGAGGATCTGCGCGCGGCAGCCGGAGGTGATCATGCCGGCCCAAATCCAGCTCTGGAACGGCGGGGTGCCGCCGACGCTCTGGGCGAGCTTGCCGTAGCACGAGTTGCAGCCGAGCTTGAGCGCGATGCCGGCGCCCTCCTTGCCGAGGCGGAGCCTGTTCATGTAGTAGCGCGAGATCATCCTGAACGGCTCGCACCGGCAGGGCCCGTCGAGGACCCACGCGCTCCGGAACTTGACGTACGGGAAGAGCTTCTCGCCGGCGAGGTACTCGTCGCGCCACACCCACCCGCCGCCGGACCTGTCGGGGAAGGTGATGCTGCCGTCCGCGTCGCGGTACGGGAACGGCGCCCACGGCAGCTTCTCCTTCGGCTCCTCCAGCCGGTACTGGACGAGCGCGGCCTTGGCCTTGAGCATGTCCTTCCTGCTCTTGGTCTTCGTCCAGGTGCCGTGCTCGAGGCATGGCAGGAAGCAACACTGATAGGGGTAGGCCGACGAGATGTCGAACGAGTAGACCGGCCCCTCGATCGGGCCGATCACGCTGTGCTCGAACCGGCCGCCGAAGAACGCGCTCGACACGGCCTCCTTCATCGCGTCGGGCGGCTCCTTGCGCTTCTCCTTGATGCCCATGAGGCCGAGCATGGCGGAGGCGGAGGATCCCGCGCCGTAGAAGTTCTTCAGCTCGAGGCCGGCGTCCGCGTGCGCGTCGACGAGTTTGCGCGCGAGCTGCCCGAGGTACATGCACTCGCTCCAGCAGTAGGCCTTGATGGCCTCGTCGTCGAGCCGGTCGAACTCGGAGCGCTTGTCCTTCATGACCTCGATCTGGCAGACCGGGCAGGCGGCGGAGAGGCACGGCTTGTTGTTGCTGCAGCCCTCGGCGGTGGCGACGCGCCAGTCGCGGAGCGCGACCGTGAACTTGCTCTGGTAGAACTTGAACGTGTCCCAGATGATCCGGCTCCGCGTGGCGACCTTGCCCTGGCGCGTCTTGTACCGGACCGCGACGGTGAACTTCGTTCCCTGCATGTTGAGGAGGTAGACCCTCTCGGTCCTCGGGTCCTTCCAGCGGACGGGGAAGGGCGCGGTCACCTTGCTGCCCGGCGGTCTCTGCCTGAGTTCGGGGCGGACGAGCCTGTAGAGCGCGTCGTTCGGCACGTCGGCGAGGAGCTTCGTGAGGTCGTAGTTGAACGAGAAGGCGAAGCACTTCACCGAGGCCGGCAGTTCGAGGAAGAAGTCGAGGCACGCGCTCGTGGAGAGGCCGGCGGGGTCCTCCACGCTCCAGCGGTTCTTGCCGAACTCGTCGGCGGCGCAGAGCATGACGTAGAGGTGGGGGTTCCTGCCCTTGCCCTCGCCGTCGACGCCGGCGAAGATCTCCCCCGGGGTCTCGTTCTCCTTGACCTGCTTGGCGCGCCTGCGCGGCGGGGGCCCGAGCGGCCCGAGCGGCTTGTCGGCCGGCCCCTCGATCGCCTTCTTGATCTCTTCCTGGAAGGCGACGGCGTCCTTCGCGCGTGCGATGGAGAGCTGGCGGCCGGTGACGGGTTTCGCTTCTTTCTTGGGCTTCGACATCAGGCGGTCGCGGTCCCGAGCGACGGGGGGCTGATGCCGAGCGTGTAGATCTCGCGGGCGGTGAGCCCCGTGGCGGCGGCGATCCTGTCGTACTCGCTGTCGAACGTGCCGCGCCTGATCGCGTCGCGTATGAGCCTTTCGGCGCGCTGCCAGTCCTTCCAGGTTACCTTCACCGCGCCCGGTCTGGCGCCCTGGAGCGTGAGCCCGCGCTCGAACACCTCGCGCGGCGGGAGGCCGAGGACCTTCGCGATGACCTCCCACTCCATGAAGAACGACTTGCTCTGGATGGCCTGCTTGAGGAGCACGTCGGCCTTGGCCCAGTTCGCGCGAAGCTCCTCCATCCTCGCCCTCTCCTTCTCCTCCGCCCTCCGGGCGCGCTCCTCTTCCTTCTCGCGCCTCTCCTTCTCCTCGCGGCCGGCGGCGGCGATCCTCTCCTTGACCTCGCGCTGCTTGAGGACCTCGCGGCCGGCGGCCGAGAGGTTCTTGATGTACCGCTTCTGCACTTCGGGGGTGAGGTGGTTGCGGACGAGCGACTCGAGGATGAACGCGTCGCGCTCGGAGAGTTCCCCGGGGCGCCGGCGCGGCGCGGTCTTCTTCGCGGCCGGCTTCGCGGGTCTCTTCTTGGCGCGTTCGATGGCGGCGACGGCGCGCTCGAGCTTCTCCCTCGAGATCGGCCGCCCGTCCTTGCGCGCGCGCCTGCCGCCGGCGTCGATCTTGATCCCGCGGCCGGCGAGCGCGCGCACGTGCCCGCGGGCGAGCGAGGCGATCGTCTTGCGCTTCTTCACCGTGGCCCCTCTGGAAGAGTCGGGACGGTGTCAAGTTTAAAGCGCTTGCAATGAACGACAGAGCAGGTAAGCTTCTTGGTGCGCATGGTTGGGATGCGCCGCCGACCAGACTTGTGAAGGAGCGCCGCCGAGGAGTCGAGACCTCAGGCGGCGCTTGGCGTTTGAGAGATTTAGAGAGCGCCCATTCGTGCGGTCGGCAGTGGCAGGACCTCCTCATCGGGCTGGATGCCCCGACCGGCTCGCGCCGATCGCGGGGATTCAGGGCCGAGTTTTGGTTCTAACACCGCGGCTCTGCCGCTTTCCAGAGGAAACGAGATCGTGCCGCTGCCGTGACGCAAGGGTGCGTAGGCACTGATGTATTGGGCGTGCGTGTTGCACGCAATTTTTCTGCGCTGGAAAGCCGTTGACACCAGGGGGCGGTCACGCCCCCGGGCCCGGCCCCCCATCAGTACTCTGATTTTGAGAATTGTCCGGCGGCGACCGCAGGAGCTGGTCCCGCATCTTCCCCGCGGGGGCGTGCGGCCTCCAGTACCAGCAGCCCTTGCACCGGAAGTCCCGGTAGTCGGAGAGGGCCCCCTCCTCGCCGGTCTCGAGGACGTCGCGACCGCCGGTCACTTCGCGCACTACGCGGAGGTCGTCCTCCATCGCGAGCTTCTCGGTGCGGTCGCAGGTCGCGCACCGAGTCTCGGGCCGCGCGAGCTGCGCCTCGCGCGTCCTCTTGGCCTCGATCGCGACGATGACGGGATCGCTCTTGGCCGCGCGGAACTCCTCGTACACGTGCTTGGCGTGCGCGAGCGTCGAGGCGAGCCCGGCGGTGACGGCCGTGATGTAGTTGTGCGCCTCGTCCTCGGCGTAGTGCTTGAGGAGCCTCTGGTCCTCGGTCTCGACGGGGACGGGCGGGGCGAACTCGTCCTTGTGCTTGCCGGCCATCTCGTGGACCGCGGGCCCGTGCACCCAGATGTCCCCGCGCTTGCCGAGCTTCTGGAACGGCAGCTCCTTGTGGACCAAGACGCGCAGGCGCATGGACGCGAGGGAACGGTAGCCGGGCAGGTGCTTGAGGAGCTGGTGGGCTTCCCGGAGCGGGATCATGTCCTTGTCGGCCGGGGTTCGACGAACCTTGAACGGGAGGGGGTTCCTGAAACCCTTGGTGGACTTCCTGGGCTTGGGCTTCTTGCTGGTTTCGGGGATCGGGGTCGCGTTGGCCATCGATTATTTTGTGCTTTGTACGAAAGCTACGAGCGCGAGAATATCTTGTCCAGAAAACCCTTTGTATTCTTTGTGTTATCTGTGCAGCGCGCCAGTACTTTTTGACAATCGCTTTGAAAGCTGCTGCTCGTAGTTGGAGACCGTCCCGGCGCGATTTAGGCTGGGCTCCGAGGACAGATGCCGACCTTTGATTTCGCAGTCGAGACTCGCCGCGAGGTGACCGTCGCGATCGCCGACCGGCTCCGCTACGACAAGCCCGCCTTCGAGGACAAGGGCGACGAGGAGAGCCGGAAGATCGTGCGCATGAGCCTCCGGTTCCGCGACCCGCACGGGGGCCGGGAGGACGACATCACGGAATGGGACGAGCGCGACCTCTACGGCAAGGGCATCGGGATCCCGACGATCGTGAGGGGCGTCGAGCTGGCCGCGTGCCGCGACGCCGCGTACCGCTTCGGCGGCGACTGCGTCTACACGCTCGCGTTCCACGCGAAGAGCTACAACAACCGATCGACGTTCGTGTTCAAGGTCCCGGGAGGGCAGGAGGTGCAGCACCTCGCGCTCGCGCCTGGTCGCGGCGGCCCGCACGGCGGGAGGGAGGAGGTCGGGATCGCGGAGCGGCTCATGCCGGACCTCCTGAAGTACGTGTCCGAGAAGGAGGCGCGCATCGAGCAGAAGGCCGAGCTGGTGTTCAACACGATCATGAAGCAGAACCAGCAGTACAGCGACGTCGTGCAGGGATACACCGACCGCGAGCTGAAGCTCCGCGAGGTCGCGCTGAACGCCGAGGACCATCAGTACGAGCGGGACAAGAAGCGCAAGCAGGACGAGGAGGACGCGAAGACGAAGCGCGAGAGCTTCGAGTTCCTGAAGGAGAAGGTCGCGCCCGAGCTTCTCCCGCACGTGATCCGGGCCATCCAGCGTTTCAGCGGCGGTCCCGGTGGCTACGCGAACTCGCCGGATTTCCAGGCCTGGTACGCTGAGCAGAAGCGCACGAACGGGAAGGCGGAACGGCCAGAGGAGCACGCCAACGGCAGGAACGGGCACGGCAAGCCGCAGCCGCAGGGCGAGGGGGAGGACGGGCCGCCGGCGCCCGACCTCGGCGATCTCAAGATACGGGTCGCGCTGGACACGGCGCGCTTCGTGTCGCTCTGCCGGTCGCGTGGTAAATTCGAGGCCGTGCGCGACGTCCTCAGCGAGGAGCAACGGGCCCTGTTCGACGAGGTCGTCGCCGCGAGCGAGGCCCCCGACCTCGACGAGGAGGAGGGGGTGGAGCGGATCACGGGCCTGGCGCTCATGTTCGGCGCCGCTATGCAGTCGGACCCCCTCACGGGCAAGAAGCTCCTCGACCTCCTCGACGGCATCAGCAAGCTCGCGCTCGTCGAGCTGTCGAACCTGCTCGAGATGTACTACAAGGCCGCGCAGTCGGCGGGAGCGTGACGATGGACTACACCGGGACACGGCTCGAGGGTCGCGAATCGGAGACATCTTTCTACCGCGAGGTGGGCGAGTGGCTCATCGCGAAGATTCACCCCACCAGCGGTTACCGCGAGCCCCCCTACCCAGAAGTCGTGAAGAGCTGGCGCCTCGGGGGCTACAGGCTCGCGGCACACCTGCTCCCGACGCGCCGCAGGCGCTACCCGGACGAGCTTCGCGCGTTCATCGACGGCATGCGCCAGCGCTTGCAGGAGTACGCGGAGGAGCACGCCGGCGAGATCACGCTCGAGCAGTTTGACGTGGGGGCGTGCGAGAAGATCGAGCTGAAGGCGCAGAAGTACCTGAAGCTCGCCACGCACCCGAACACGAACCCGCACGAGGCCGCGAGCGCCGCCACGAACCTCGCGAGGATGATCGCGGGCTCGGAGATGGTCCTCCTGTCCTTCGGGCGGGTGAGCCACTTCGCGCAGCGGCTCCAGCGCATGGAGGAGATGTTCGCCATGCTCAAGGAAGCGGATCCGTTCAGCTTTTTCTTCGGGCCGCACGACCGTCACTGAGCCGTCAAAATACCTCGTCACGCCCTTGCGCGGGGTGTGGAGGGGCGTTAGACTGATGGCATGAAGAGAGCGAAACTCCAGCGCCTCGAAGTCTACGTCGACCCCGCGCTCGCGAGGGCCCTCGGCGGGCTCGCCGACATGGAGGACCGAACGGTGTCAAACTACGTGGCGCGTGTCCTCGCCGAACACGTCGAGGCGCACGCCACGGGCCGGCGCAGACGCAAGGACGGTGACTGACATGCGCCACATTTATCTGATGTTGATTTTGGTCGGCTGCTCGGGTGCGAGCCCCGCGCTCACTTTTCCCGACGGCGGGGACGCCGCAGATCCCAGCGACGGGCCCCCCGTCGCGGACGCCGCCACGGACGCGCCCGTTGACCCTGACTCTGGCGACGCCGATGCGGGCCCGGCCGACTCCGGCAGCGGCGACGGCTACGACGGATACACGCTCCCGTCGTACCGGCGCGTCTTTCTCACGTCGAAGACTTTCGGGCCGAACTTCGGCGGGCTCGCGGTCGCCGACAAGGCGTGCGCCGACGCGGCGGCGGGCGCCGGCCTCGGCGGGAACTGGGCCGCTTGGCTCTCGACGAAGGCGACGAGCGCGGCGTCGCGTCTCGAGCACGCGGCAGTGCCCTACAAGCTCCTTGACGGGACCGAGATCGCCGCGAACTGGTCGTCCCTGACGACGGGGCCGCTCTCGGCCCCGATCGGCCTCGACGAGAACGGCAAGGCCGTTCCCATCGCGTACTACACGTCCGGCTTCGCCTGGACGGGCACGGCCGCGGACGGCTCCACGAGCACGACGTACACCGACAGCACGTGCTCCGACTGGACGTACGCGAGCGGGTCGGACGACGCGGCGCACGAGGGCGCCTGCGGGATCGACAACCAGACGGGCGCGGACTGGACCGACTACGTCTCCTACTGCGAGGCGGCGGCCACGCTCTCCTTCATCTGCATGGAGCAGCCGTGAGCGGCGTCACGATCCACGTCTCGACGGCGCACGGCGGCGAGGGGTGGTGCGAGCACCTTGCGTCGAGGCTCTCGAGCATCCACGCAGGAGCGCACGTGCGGGTGAGCGAGGGCGCGGAGGACGACGTCTTCGTCTGGATGGACGAGATGGGCGACGTCGCCGAGGGCGCGGGGGCGAGCTGCGACGAGTGCGCGCCGGTGGGTGCGGACGCGGGTGAGCGCGGAAGCCTCGACCGCGTCATCAGCGCGGCGGACGACCTGGCGGCTCGCGTGCTCGGCGAGTGTAGGGTCATCCGCAAGGCTTGGGGTCGATCCGCGCGCCGGACGCCTTATCCGCTGCGGGCCTGGTTGTTCGCCCTCGTGGGAGCCTGTACGTCCCTGGCCACGGCGGGATGCTCCACCGACACCTTCCTGTACCCTGACGGCGGCGATCCAGGGGACGCGCAGACGGATGCGGCGGTGGAGTCTGGTCGGGCGGACGCGGACGCTGCGGTCGATGGCCCCGTGACGGTGGACGCCAGCACCGACTCCGCGGAGGCGGACGCGCATGTCCAGGCCTACAGGCGCGTCTTCATCACCTCGGGGGACTACTCGGCGAATTTTGGTGGTTCCTCCGGGGCCGATTCGACGTGCGGTTCTGTCGCGACGGGCGCGGGGCTCGGCGGCACGTGGGCCGCGTGGCTCTCCACGTCGACGTCGAGCGCCGCCTCGCGCCTCGAGCACGCGAGCGTCCCGTACCAGTTGCTCGACGGCACCGTCGTCGCGAACGATTGGACGGGCCTCGCGTCCGGATCGCTCCTCCACGCCATCGATCGGGACGAGCACAACACGCTCGTGCTGGTCAACGAAACCACGGCGCCTTTCTCCGGGGTCGCCTGGACGGGCACCGCGCCCGACGGCACGACGCTCGCCGGGTGCAACAGCTCGTCCGGTTGCACGTGCGCGAACTGGACCGAGGGCAGCGATAGTTACGCCGGCTCTTTCGGCCTCGGTTCCTCCACGAACTCGAGCTGGACGGAGGAGAATTATCTCTACGTCTGCGGGCAGCAGTACTCGCTCTACTGCATCGAGCAGCCGTGATGACCGAGATCCTCGGTTAGTCGCAAACCGCCACGCGATCCCGCCACGCGAGGACATTGATTCGCCTCGTCTTTTCGGCTGGTCTTTTCGGGCGGGATGGAGCAAAATCCCTCTTGACTTAGAGCGACCGTAATAGGTGACGGGCGGTCTTCGTCGTGGCTGCTGCATTTCGACGGACCCGTCACCATGAACACACAAGCCGCCCCGCGAGCTGTCCCTCAATTTATGAGGATTGCGCCTTGAACGGCCAAGGCCCGCACTCGCAGCAGCACGGGTACGTCCCGGGCCTGCCGGAGTACTTCACCCACAACCAGTACGGGCAGGTCGCCCCGTTCGGTTACGCGTTCAACCGCCAGGGCGAACTCGTCCAGCTCCCTTACGCGCCGTACGCCGAGGGGCCGCAGATCGCGTGGGAGTCGCCCGACAACCCCGACTACCTCCAGTACGCCCAGGGCCGATCGACGATCGAGAACCAGCCCAGCCCAGACCCGCGCCTGCCCGCTCGCTACGGCAAGCAGGACTCCGTCGGGCACCGCGCGCCGATCACGCACCAGGACGTCGCCATCGTCCCGCTGAGCGAGAGGCTCAGGCGCCGGGACGGCGACGACATCGCGCAGCAGGAGGAAGGGACCTGGAGCCCAGCGACCTTCGACACGCCGGCCTCGCCGGTGCGCATCCGCTGGGAACTCGGGCGCGAGATCCTCGGCGTCGTGCAGGTCGACCCGCCTGCGCCCAGCAGCAACTCCCCGCTCCTCGTCGTGCCGGTGGGTTCGAGCGAACCCGCGACGCCGTTCTTCGGCGGGGCCGTCTCGATCGCCGTCGCGGCGTTCGGGCACCTCGGCACCCAGCGCCAGATGGCGTTCGACGTGCGGCCGGGCACCATGGTGAAGCTCCCGACGGTCGATTCGTTCCTCCGGATCGCCGGGCGCATCGTCCCGCGCTACTTCGCCCACGCGGACACCGGCGCGGAGCCGGACATTCTCCGGACGTACCTCCTCTACCCCGGCGGCCCCGAACTCACGAACGATTCGTTCTCGGACCTGCCCCCGAACATCATGGAGCTTCAGGGGAACATCCCAGGCACGATCGTGAACGCCGGGGCGCAGCAGGTCCCCGTGATCTTCTCGGGGTGGCCCGCCGAGGGCCTCTCCCCGACGCCCGACCAGGAGACGCTCCCGACGCGCATCTTTAACGGCAGCGTGCCGTCGAGCGGTCCCTCGCCTGCGCCCTTCACGAACCGCGCGCGGATCCCCATCCCGCACGGCGCGATCTCGGTCGCGATCTTCGGGGGGTTCTACAACCCCGCGGACACGCCCGCCGCGGTCACGGTCGAGTGGACGCAGAACCTCGACATCCCTGGGGCGACTGTCGGGCCGTTCCCGTCCGACCCGGAGTCGCCCGTGCCGATCGTGCCCGGCGCCACGTCCATCGACGTCTTCGGCGGCAACAGCGCCGCCGCGGGGTCCATCGAGATCCCGTTCTTCGCGTTCTTCTATATCAATGTTTGATTTTTGACCGAGAAAGAGAAAGAGGACAACCCATGCGTTCCGAAGAACTGTACATGAACCTCACGCCGCACGTGCTCTCTGCCTGCGTGAGCAAGGCGGGCGCGAGTAGCGACATGGCGAGCGTCAAGCAGATGGCCGACGCCATCGTGCGCGAGTGCGTCGGCGAGTGCGCCCGCCTCGGGCTGCTCGAGGACGTGGAGGCCGCGCCGGCGGAGCCGCTCGCGCAGCAGCCGCGTCAGTTCGGCACGCTGGAAACGACGGGGGCGCCCGCGCCGGCCCAGGACGTCGGGCATGGCCCGCAGGGCTTGCCCCGTTTCGTCGAGGCCGAGGTGCACGGCAACGGGGGCATCCCGATCGTCCCGGTTGGGCAGCCGCACCAGCCGGCGCAGCACTACAATGTCGTCGGGGGCCCGGGCGGGATGCAGCCGCCGGCCCAGGCCGCGGCGCCGGCCGCGCCGTGGTACCCGCCGCACCTCGCGCATCTCCACCAGCCGCAGCCGATGGCGCAGGCCGCTGTCCCGCCGCCGGTCACGAGCCCCGCTCAGGCGCAGGTCCAGGTAGGGCAGGACGTGCCCTGGTACCCGCCGCACCTCGCGCATCTCCATCGCCAGCAGCCGCCCCCCGCGGCAGCCGTGCCGGTCGTGGGGCAACCCAGCCAGGTGCCGCAGGCCCAGGTGGCGACCGGCGCCGGGGTCGTCGCGTCGCAGATGCGCCCGTACGACGTCGGCGGGACGAAGATCGTGCCGCCCACGGGCAGCACGTTCCAGCCGCCGAACCAGGCGGGCGTCATGAACAACGTCGTTCACGTGGCGACGCCGCAGGGGCACTCGGCGCTCGGGACCGACGGCGTCATCGCGCAGCCGATCCAGCGGCCGAACAGCCAGGACACGATCGTCGCGCCGGGCAACCAGGCCGTGATCACGCAGGCCGGCGGGGCCGGGACACAGTACGTCCCCGAGCGCATCTCGCACTGACGTTCCTCTGAATCAGAGATTACTCACGGAGGCAGGTCATCCCGATGCCGAGAGAGAGCGAGCGCGAGCGGAGCCCCGATTACGCCAAACTCTCGCTCTACCTCGGCGCGGTGTCGATTGTGGGCGCCGGCCTCTACGCCTACTGGCAGATCCGGAGAGCGGAGACCGAGATGCGATACCGCGCCAAATACGAGGAGGCGAAGAACGCCATCCGGCAAGTGCAGCAGGCTTACGGCCTGCAGCCGACCGGGAAGCTCGACGAGCCGACCCGCGCGCTCTTCTCGAGACTCGGGGCGGCGCAGTGACGGCGCTCGCCCGGTGCAAGTGCGGGGCGGTGCTCCAGCCGTACAACCGTTCCGGGCTCTGCTCGGCCTGCTACCACGAGCGCGCGAGGGAGAGGCGCGAGGGGTCGCTCGCGCAGAAGAAGGGCCGGAAATGCGAGTGGTGCCTCGAGCGCGGCCACTCGCAGGACACCTGCGAGATGAAGAGGGCGGGCATGCGCCCCACGTTCATCGACTACGTCCCGCCGGAACCAGTGCCGCGCTACAGCGAACTCTTCCAGCTCTACGTGAGGCGCGTCCCCCAGAGACAAGAAGGATGATGAGAATGAACCAGGCCGCGATGCCCAACGAGATCACGATCCAGGCGCCCCAGGACACCCAGAGGCGCCTCATCCACTTTGTGACTGAGTTCCTGAACCGCGGCTACCGCGTCCGCGACGCGGTCGCGGCCGGTTTCAAGGCTCTGAGCGATTCGTTCGGCGTGGGCAGCGAGGTGCGCGTCACCGAGGAGGCGTTCGAGAAGACGGTCGCGTACTTCGAGAAGGCCGTCGAGACGTACCGCGCGCAGCAGGAGGCGGGACGCCAGGCCGTCGGCGGCGGGCTCTACGTCGAGACGGTCCCCGAAGACGAGTACCGCGAGCGCCTCGGATCGCTCGAGCGGCTCCCGAAATGAGCGGCCACGCTTGGCGGGAGCGCCGGTGGGGCGCGCGCCGCCAAGCGTTCGGTGTAGGCCTTGTTGGCGCAGGAACCTACTGCGATCCCCACGCATGGAAAAACGCGTTCGGGGGTCGTCAAGAGATTTCCGGAAAATTTGAAAACGCTTCTCTTGTGGTAGGCTTGCCTGGACTGCGGCGTGAATAGGTGCACGGCGCTTTCGATTCTGAGTTTCGGTTCTCGTCAACAACTCACATCGAGAGGAATGCACCCATGACTGATTACGCAGCGGCTGCCGTGCAGCCCATCGTCCAGGGCCTCATCACCGTGTCCGCCCTCGGCGGGGTGGTGTCTTTCACGGGAAGAGGAGCGCTCCTCGTGCCGAGCGCGCAAGCATCTCCGAACGGCGTTGGGCGCGACAACACGCACCCGCAGGGCGTCTTCGTCCTGACGCTCGACCAAGGACTGCCGGGCAACGCGGGCGAGGTCGAACCGACCCCCGATGGCGCGCTCACCCCAGCAGCCCCGCTCCCGCGCACGCTCGTCGATGTGAGGGCTCCCATCGTCGCGGGTGCGCCCACGGTGACGACTCTCATCTCCGTGTCGGTGGCCTACGGCAACTTCACGGTGCCAGCTCCCGCAGACGGCGGGCTCAGGCAGGTCATGATCGTGGTCTCGACGTCCGGCGTCGTCGGCGGCCTCGCGGACCCCTTTACCCCGAACGCGAACGGCCTCGAAGTCGTCGTGTGGGCCGGCGTGGAGTCGCCATGACGGACTACGCAGCAGCCCCGGTGCAGCCGATCGTTCAAGGGCTCATCTCGTTCGTGAACCCGGATGTCCCCGGGGACGGGATCTCCTTCTTCGGGATCGGCGTGATTCAGACTGGTCCGAACGGGCCCTCCTACGTGGGCCCGGGCCATTACATCCTCACGCTCGATCCGGGGCTCCCGGGCGACGTCGCCATCGACCCGGCCGCCGGGCTCTTCCAGATGACGGTCCGCGGGCCGTCAGGCATCGTGGCCGGCGCCCCCACCGCCATCGATTCGAAGGCGGTCAACTACATCCTCTCGCCGGTCCGGGGCGTGGGCGCGACGAAGATCGAGATCTTCCTCGCGGCCGGCGCCACGCCGACAGACTTCGAGACGGGGCTCGAGATCGTCCTCCGGCGCGGGGACGCGGGCGTCGAGCTGGTGAACGCGAACCTCATCGGCCCGCTCTTCCCGAACAACTAACGACGGGCGCCCGGAGCGGCGACGATCTTCTTGTCGAAATCGTCGCCGCGACGGCGCCTCACGAAGGAGTGCCATGACCGACTACGCAGCAGCGCCGATCCAACCGATCGTCCAGGGCCTCCTCACGGTGGACCCCGTGACGCTCGTACCGACGTTCGAGGGCAAGGGCGTTGCGTCGGTGACGCGCACCGTCGCTGGGACGTCGATCCTCTACACCCTCACGCTCGACGAGGGCCTTCCCGGAAACGCCGGCGAACTTCAACCAGGACCCACCTTTGCCCTCATCCTCCAGCAGCCGGACGCGCGCACGCTCGTCACCGCCAGGGGGAGCATCACGAACGCAGTGCCGGGCGCGACATCGGTCGCGGGCATCGGCGTTGCCTACGGGCAGATCGGGGAGGACGGTGGATTCAAGGCCGTACTGATCGTGTTCACGGACGCGACGCACACGGCGGTCGACCCGACAGGAGCCGTCGCGAACGGCGCGGAGATCATCGTCTGGAAGGGGTTGTGACCGGTGACTGATTACGCCGCCGCCCCGTCCGAGCCCATCGTTCAGGGGCTCATCACGATCGTCTCGGTCCAGACGGTTCCGACCCCCTCGTTCAGCGGGCGCGGCGTCTCGTCTATCGTGCGTACCCCCGCGGGCGCACCCTTCATGGGGCAGCCAGCCGGTGACTACCTCCTCACGCTCGACGAGGGCCTGCCGGGAGACGTCGCCATCGACCCCATCTTCGGGAGGTCATTCATCACAATCAGAGGATCGTTGCCGAATCCGGTCCACGGCTCCACGACGATCGACCAGAAGTCGATCTCCTACGCCGCGAGCCCGTCGCCCGGGGTCTACGTCCTCAACCCGGTGCCCGGCATCGGCTCGAACGTGGTGCGTGTCACCCTCGTCGCGTCCGTCACGGGCCTCGCGACCGACCCGATCGGCACCGACGGCAACGGGTGCGAGATCGTGATCTGGCGCGGCAACGCCGGACCCGACAGCTACTCGACGAACCTCGTGGGACCGCTCTTCGCGCCTATCGAAACCTGACATCATGCCCGACTACGCAGCAGCACCCATCCAACCGATCGTCGAGGGGATCGTCACGTTCCCGGGAGGCCCGGGAACGCAGCCGTTCTTCGACGGCAAGGGCGTCTCCGCGATCACGCGCGCCGCGGGCTTCCCGTTGGGCGTGTACATCTTGACGCTTGATGCCGGTCTGCCGGGCAACGCGGGCGCCGTCCCTTTCGCAGCGTCCTCCCTTCAGCCACCGGCGCCGGCGTTTCCGCCGGACCCCGATGTGCGGACGATGGTCACGCCGATCACCACTTTCCCGGCGGTCGCCTTCGTCCAGTCGATCGGGGTGAGCTACATCCCGAGCGCGCTGTCCGGCGTCGGCGCACCGCAGATCGAGATCGTGATCACGGAGGCCGTCTTCCTGCCGTTCGATCCCGCCAACGGGTTCCAAGTCGTCGTCTGGAGAGGGCTTGGAGGAGGGCCAGTGCCATGACCGATTACGCTGTCACTCCTTTCCAACCCATCGTCCAGGGCGTCGTGACGTTCCCGAACGGCGTCGGCCCCTCGACGCCGGTCGAGTTCACCGGCGTTGGAGTGTCGGCGATCTCGCGGGCCGTAGGCTTCCCGCTCGGAGCGTACGTGCTCGACCTCGACGAAGGGCTCCCCGGCAACGCGGGGGCCGTGCAGCCCGGCGCCTCGCCGATCAGCGACCCGAACGTCCGCACGATGGTGACGGTGCGCGGGAGCGGCGCCCCGCCGATCTCGATCATCTCCACCACGGCCGTCCTCTACCTCCTCAGCCCGACCCCGGGCGTCGGAGCCGACCAGGTGCTCATCGTGATGCAGACGTTCCCGGTCGCGCTGGCAGACCCGCCGGCGGGCTTCGAAATCATCATCTGGGTGGTGCAGTAATGGCCGACTACGCCGGAGTCCCCGTTCAGCCAGTCGCGCAGGCGCTCCTCACGATCGACGCCGCCAACAACCCCCAGATCACGGGTCGGGGGTTCTCCACCGTGGTTCGCGCGTCGGCGAACCCCGGCGATTTCCTCATCACGATGGACGAGGGCACCGGCGCCGCCGACGTTGGATCGGGTCCCGACTTCACCGTGGGCGTCATCGGGCCGAACGGCCTCGACCCGAGGTTCGCGAGGGTGAGCCTCACGATGCGTGGCGGCACGAATCCTCCGGGGACCACGTCCATTCAGGAGCGCAGCGTGTCGATTACGTCGACGCCCGGGGAGGGCGCGACGCAGATCCGCGTCTCGCTGCGCGACGCGGGTAACGCGCCCACCGATCCGATGGGCGCAGGCGTCCCGAACGCGAACGGCAGCGGGCTCGAGATCATGGTGTGGAACGGCAACGCGGGTCCCGACAACGCGCAGGCGGTGCTCGTCGGGCCGCTCTTCCAGGGGGCGATGCAGTTCCCATGAACCGCACCCACTATTATCCTCACTGGGATTGGTACGGCGACGAGAGGTCGGGCCTCGATGTCTCGCTCCCGCCGTGGTGGACCGCGATCCCGATGGCGACCCCGTTCGGGCTCGGGAAATGGGGCGCGGACACGCTCAAGCAGAACATCGGGAGCGGCGGCAGCCGCGCCCCGGGGTCGCACTCGCTCACGGACTGGTCGACGCTCCTCAAAGTGGGGTTCGTCGTGGGCGTCGGGCTCACCGCGTATCTCATTTATCGAGGATTGCGCACGTCGGCGGTCATGTCGCGCGAGTCGATCCGCGGCGCGCTCAGCAGCGAGGGGGGAGGCGCCTGATGGGATACTTTACCTCGGGCCCGTACTACGGGAGCGACGTCGCCGGAGCGCCGCTCGGGATCGCGCAGGCGTTCGAGAACGCCATCAAGTCGTACGGGCGCCCGAGCGCCGCGAGCACCGCGCCGCCGATCGCGCCCGCCCCGCCCCCGGGCGCCCCGCCGCAAACAACCTTCCCGTGGCTCGGCGTCGCGATGATCGTCGGGGCCGGCGCGCTCGGGGCCTTCCTGATCTACCGCGCCTCGAGCGCCGCGGAGAAATACGCCGGCCCGATCCACAAGTACGCCGGCCGAGCCGCGGGGGTCATGGCCGGCGCTCGTTACGGGAAAAGCCTGGGCGCGATCGCGGCGCTGACTCCCGGGCGCAACGGCGAGAAGAAACTTCTTCCGGAGAAGGGCGGCGAGATCGTCGTTTCTCCGGGAGACTACAAACTACTCACGGCATAGAAGGAGACATCATGTACGAATTCGCAGGCGCCGGTCCTTGCCCCTTCCCGGGTCAGCTCCAATATCGCGTCGTCAACCCGCGCGGCGCAGGCGTGTACTTCGACAAGAGCTTCTCGAGCCCCGTCGGGCCGGCGCTCCGGCCCGGGTCGATCGTCTGCGGCACGCCGCGGACGGATCCCTCGGGCATGTCGTCCTACGTCGTCGAGCTTGCGAACGGCTACGCCAGCGCGCTCGACTTCGAGCAGCTCACGTCGGCCACGCCCGGCCCGGTGCTCGCGACGGGCTACTACGAGTACGTGGGAGACGAGTACGTGGGAGACGAGTACGCCGGCGACGGCGCGCCGCCGATCGTGCCGCCGACCTCGCCGACCGTGGATTGCCCGCCCGGGATGCAGTGGGACGCGGCGCGCGGCTACTGCCTGCCGACGGCCACGCAGCCGCTCCCGCCGGCCGTCCACCACGCCGGCTACCACGATGAGTTCGCTGGAGCAGGCCCCTGCCCGTTCCCGGGACAGCTCCAGTACCGCGTCGTGAACCCGCGCGGCGCGGGCGTCTTCTTCGACAAGTCCTTCTCGAGCCCGGTTGGGCCAGCGCTCCGGCCCGGCTCGATCGTGTGCGGCACGCCGCGCACGGACCCGTCGGGCATGTCGTCGTACGTCGTCGAGCTTGGCAACGGTTACGCGAACGCGCTCGACTTCGAGCAGCTCACGTCCGCCGCGCCGAGCCCGGTGCTCGCGTCCGGTGGGTACTACGCGGGTGACGGCGTCTCGTCGCTCGGCCCGCGCATCATGCCGGCGACGGGCTGCCCGGTCGGAACCTACTGGGATGACTTTCACGGCAAATGCACGCCCGTCATCCCGCCGCCCCCGCAGCCGGTGCCGCTCACGAGCGGCTACTACGCAGGAGTCGCGCAGCCCCAGATGCCGTGCGGCCCAGGCGAGTACCGCGACCCGCACACGAACACGTGCGTGCCGACGATCCCGATGCCGCCGCCGCAGGCGCCGACTTTCACGGGCCAGGGCGGCGACATCCCGCCGGACCTCTACGGCGCCGACGCGATCAAGAAGGGCTGCATGCCGGGCACCTACTGGGACGGCTGGTACCAGAAGTGCGTCGCGCTCGGCCGGCCAATCGCGCCGCCGCCGGACCCGTTCCCGCCGACGATCGAGGAGTGGCGCAAGCTCCACCGCACCGGCCATTACGTCGGGGACGCGCGCGACGTCGGGATGACGCTCGCCGACATCTTTTCCCTCGGAGCCACGGCGCCGGCGCACGCCGCGATGGAGGCAGCGAAGCACTTCGACGAGCACCACGGCGAGCACTGGCACGAGCACCACGAGCACCACGATCCGCATTGTCATTTCGTCGGCGCGGCGGAGTTCGTCGGGGCGGCCGTGAACGAGGGCGTCGCCGCGGCCAACAACGCAGCGCTGCAGGCTCAGTCGGCACAGCTCGCGGCCACGCACCCCGACGCGAAGGGGACGACGGCGGCCGACTCCGCGCAGGCGGCGACGGATCACGCCGAGCAGGCAGCGTCTCACGCGCAGGCGGCGATGACCCACCCGTCCCCGCAGGGCGCGGTGGCGCACGCCCAGAAGGCTGGCGCCCACGCCCAGCAGGCGGCGCTCCACGCCGCGAAGACGCACGCGGCGTGCGGGAACTTCGAGGCCGTCGGGTCTTACTACGTCGGGGCCGCGGCCGGGGCGCAGCCGCCCCAGCACAAGGCCGCCGCGCACGCCGAGAACGCGACCAAGCAAGCCGCCTCCGCGCACGCGGCGGCGCAGCACCCGGCGGCGCAGAAGACACCCGCCGCCCATGAGGCTGCGCACGCAGCGACAGCGCACGCGGCGCTCGCCCAGAAACACGCGCAGGCGACGCGCTCGCAACCGACAGCTCGCGCCGCGGAGCACCATGCCCGAGCAGCCGAGAGGCACACCCAGGCAGCGGCGGCGCACGCGATGCGCGCGCACGGGGAGGCGAGGCGCGGGCTCGGTCGTGGTCGCGAGGGTTTCGGCCGCGGGCACGAGGGTTTCGGCCGCGGTCGCGGCTTCGGGCGTGGGTTCGGTCGCGCGCGCGGGTTCCGCGACGCCTACGGCCGTTTCCACGGTCGTCGCTTCCACGGAGAGTGGCGCGGGTTCGGCCACCCGGGCTGGCGCCACGGGATCGCCGAGCGCTGGCGCCGCCACCGCGCGGAGTGCTTCCAGTGGGGCGAGTGGGCATGCCTCACGGAGCGGATCTTCGATCCCATGGGGAACATCGCCTACCGCGTGACGCCGGCGGGCGAGATGGAGGGCATCGAGCTTTCCCCCGAGCAGCAGCAGGCGAACGTCATCTACGTGCAGGCGACGGGCGAGCAGCCGCCGTCGAACGACGACGGGCCGCTCCCGGGGAGCGACCAGTCCTCGAGCGGGGCTGGCGCGCCCGCCGACGAGGACACCGACGCAGGGACGGCGGATCAGGACGCATCGGCGGCTCAGGACACCGGCGTGGACCAAGCGGCGGACCAGGCTGACCAAGCCACGGCCGACGCGAACCAAGCGACGGCCGACGCCGTGGCCACGACGAACGGGGACAGCGGGGACACGATCACGCAGGGCGACTTCACCGGCTGGCAGATGCAGTTCACGGACCCGTACGGGTACTTCAACATGGCGACGGTCCCGGCGTGGGACTCGGCGTACGCGTACATGCCGGCGGACTACCCGCCGTGGTACCCCATGAACTGGTGGTGACCGTTTCATCATAATTGAGAATTCAATCGCATCAACCTCACAACCAACAACCAAGGAGAAGCAACATGGCACGTTACGTTTTCACCAAGGCCCGCCGCGCGGCGCTGAAGAAGGCCCAGAGGGCGTCCGCCCGCAAGCGCCACCGCCACGCGCATCACCGCCGTCATCGCTAACGGCACGACGGCGGCACTAGCGTCGCTTGGAGGAGTGGCGCTAGTGCCCCGTCACGGCGGTGCCGCGGCGCCGCCCCGAACCAAGAACCAGAAACCTAGAACCAGGGAACGAAGAACATGCCCGCAGATCCCCTCGCACTCGTGCCGGCGCCGGCCGCGGCGGACTACGACCCGCGCGTGCGCAACCACCAGGAGAAGTTCGCCCAGGCGAACGGTTTTGGTCTGCCGGAGAGCTTCGAGCGCGCTCCCGCGATGTACGACGTCTCGACGGGCTGCTACGTGGACGAGCTGGTCGGGGCCCCGCGCCACATGGCGCCCCGCGGCGGCAGGCGAGGCGGTGGGTTCCGCGGTCGCCGCGGCTTCCCGCAGGCGCCCGGTTACGGCGACCAAGGACCGCCGCCCGACATGGGCGGACCGCTCGACATGGGCCCGCCGCAGCCTGACCCCGCGATGCTGATGCTCCAGCAGCAGCTCCTCGCGCAGCAGCAGCTCGCGCAACCACAAATTCAGATCGTGCAGCAACCACAAGTGCAGGACGCCGGCGACGCCGGCGACGGAGACGCGATGACGCAAGGATTCTTCACGGGACGTGGCGGCGGAGGTGGCGGGGGCCATGGCGGCGGGGGTGGTCACGGCGGCTTCGGAGGAGGCCATGGCTTCGGAGGAGGCCACGGTTTCGGAGGAGGCCACGGGTTTGGCCGCGGTCGTGGCTTCGGCGGCTGGGGTGGCTGGGGCGGAGGCTGGGGTTGGGGCGGATGGCCCTGGTACGGCTGGTATGACTGGCCTTACGGTTGGGGTTGGGACGGCAACTACCCGGGATGGTGGGGATATCCAGGCGTCTGGGGGACGGGACCTTGGGGTTGGGATTACCCCTTCAACCCGGCGTTCGGCTACGACGCGCTCCCGCCTTGGGTCGTTTACTGATCCCGAAGCAGGTCCCATGACCATCTCCGAAAAACTCGAGCGCATGGCTCGCGACGTCACGAGCGGGCCCGGCCTCGTCCCGATGCTCGAGATCGCGGTCGTGGGCGCGGTTGTGGGCGGCGCGGTCGGGTACGCGAAGGAGCGCGACAAGAGCGGCGCGAAGACGGGCGCGCTCTGGGGCCTGGGCCTCGGCGTCGCCGGTCAATACTTGCTCTTCCAGATGCTGAGACCGGTGCGGAGCGCCGCCGCAGCTCCGAGGGCGATGCCGCCGCGCCCGGCGGCGCCGCACCTAAGACCGCGTTTCGCGGCGCACGGCGACATGGCTGGGTGGGGGCACGGCGAGATGATGGGCGCGGTCCCCTGGCCGCACTATTGGGCTTGGTGGGAGTGACGAGGAGAACGAAGACATGGCATCCGAACTCAAATTTGGTTCTCCCGAGTGGCGCGTGAAGTACATGAAGACGAAAGCGCGCCGGTCGACGCCGATTCTGCCGAAGGGGGCGACGGAGCACCGGGCATCGCTCCACGCGCGGGACCTTCACCGGGAAGCGCAGGGCCCCGGAGACGCGGAGCCGTTCTTGGGCGGGATCGGGCGCAGGCTCGGTAACCTCAAAACTTGGCAAATCGCGCTCCTCGCCGCTGGCGGCGCGCTCGGTCTCCAGCACCTCCTCGCGCCGAAGGGCACGTCCATCGTGTCGAAGATCCTCGGCGGCAGCGCGGGCGGCCACCGCGTCGGAGCCGTGAACCGCGGCGGCTTCAAGGGCGGGGCAGGCATGCCCTTCGGTCCTGGCCCGTGGCCGACTCAGAACGCCGCGGCGCCGGCCGAGAACGGCCAGGGCGCGAGCCGCCCGACCATCATGACGAATGAGAACGGCGAGCTTCAGATGACCGGCTGGGGCCACGGCGAGATGCCGGTGCCCTACGGCCGCGAGCACTACGGCTACTCCTACACGCCCTGGTGGGTCTGATGGCTGACTTCTCCGAGGAGATCGCCAGGAAGATCGCTGCCAAGAAGGCCAGCCTCTACTGGCCGGAGGGCGAGCCCGGCGACAAGCGCCGCGGCAAGCGCGGGGCCGGGGGCGAGAAGCCGCCGCGCGACCCGAAGGCCAAGCGCAAGGAGAAGACCGAGGAGGAGACGGGCACGTTCGAGCCCATCTCGGAGTTCGTCAAGAAGGAGCGGACCCGCCGGCTCGAGCGGGCCCTCAAGGCCATGGAGACGCGACGGCAAATCCCGAAGGAAGTGCCGTTCAAGAAGTGGCTCTCGGAGCCCGGCAACCTCGACCGCGCGCTCAAGCGCGGCATGGTGAAGATGATCGCGAGCCAGGCTAACCCGAAGTCGAAGGACACCGAGGACGTCGCGACGGTCGGCGGGCGCCGCTACGCGAAGACGGACCTCTACCAGGCCCCGATCCGCGAGAGGGTCAAAGAGGCCACGACGAGGACGAAGTACGAGACCGCGCTCTGGTGGGACTCGAACAAGCGCGTCGTCGTCGTCGCGGCCGTCTCGCTCGTCGCGGGCTGGATGATCTACAGCGTGTGGAAGAACGCGCAGCTCGAGAAGGACCTCGCGCGCCAGCGCGCCCGCCGGCACGCCGCGCACAAGACCGGCTGGTTCGTGGACCCCCACTTCGACGAGCGCTCGCGCCTGCTCGCCGGGGGCCGCGAGCCCCACGCGTGGGAGTTCGAGGAGTTCGCCGCGAGGCCCTCGGGGTACTCGTGGTGGTGAGCGATCGAGGAGAACACATGAGACAATCAGACGTCGATTACATCCGCGGGCCCGCTCAAGAAGAGGAGGAAGCGCTGGCCGCTATCCACAAGCTCGCTGGGATGAAGCCCAATTATCTCGAAGGCGCGATCCAGGGCGCGACGCTCGCGTGGATCTTCGGCTTCCTCGCGAACAAGCCCGCGAAGGGCAACCGCCTGAAGTACGGCGCCTGGGGCGCCGGCCTCTACATGCTCGCGCAGTTCGGGTGGCACAAATTCGTCGGTGGAACGGACGTGTGGATGCACGAGTACGCGAGCACGCACCCGCTCCGCGCCCCCCGATCACCCGTCGTGACTTCTGGCTATTTTGCCGGGTCGCCGCGACCCCTCTATCATGCTGTCGGGGCCCCGCCCTCGAGCGACTACTCGTTCACGCGCCGCCCGGGCTTCAACAGCAAAGACTACTGAGCAGCAACGATCGGGAGAACAGCCATGTCGATGTCGAAAAAGACCACGAACTTCGCGCTCGTCGCGGGCGGCGTCGCGCTCTGGTGGGTCGGCGCCAAGACGTTCGCCGACTACCACGAGGCAGTCGCGACCGGCAAGCACGACACCTTCCAGCAGCGGCACGCGACCGCCATCGGCACCACGATGACGCTCGGCGGACTCGCCCTCGCGGTGTACGGCGCCTACCGGGTCAACAAGACCTTCGGAACGGGCCTCGGCGCGATCCTCGGCGCGGTCATCGCGTACAACGTCGTCAAGCACAAGAAGGGCGAGCCGCTCATCTCGCTCTCGCCGTTTTCGCCGAAGTTCCAGGTCTTCGCCGGCTACGGCATGCCGGGTTACGTGGAGCCGCTCCAATGAGAATGACGACGCCCCTCCTCGGCGCCGCGATCGGCGGCGGCATCGGCCTGCTCAAGCGCGACCCAGCGAAGTACGCGCTCTGGGGCGCGGGCATCGGTTTCCTAGTCACGCTCGTCGGCGGGGCGGCGGTCTCGGTGGGCGGCATCTCCGTCCGCGTCGGGGCCGACGACGACGGGCCGCCGGAAGGGATGTTCCGGACGTGGACCGGCACGCAACCGGTCGTCGTGGAGGGGCAGACGGGTCCCGCCATCGTGGGCACCCCATACTCTTGGTACTGATCTCGGGCAAAAACGAAGACTGCAAACCGCAGCACTCACAAGGAAGAAAACATCATGGCAATGGATGATCTCGGACACGAAACGGTCGGATCGCGCGAGTCGTTCGCCGCTCGCATGGCCCGCCTCCGCGCGCTCAAGAGCGGCGGCAACGGCAAGGGCTTCCTCGGCGGCATCGAGCGGCGCATCCGCGGGCTCGAGACATGGCAACTCGTGCTCGGCGGCGCCGTCGTCGTGCTCGTGGGCGACCACCTGATCGCCCCGAAGGGCATGTCCTTCGCCTCGAAGATGATGGACAAGCTCGGGGTCGGTAAAGCCCCGGCGCTCCCGCCGCCCCCGCCGCCGCCGGCGCTCTCGCCCGCGGCGATCGCGGCGAAGGGCGACTACGCAGGAGCGAACCTCCAGGCGGGCTGGAACCGCGGCATGAGCCCGTACGGGCCGTGGGCGGTCGCGAACCCGATGGTCCAGTACGCGCACGCCGCGCAGCGCCAGCACCAGTGGGCGACGAGCGAGCCGTGGGCGTTCGCGGCGGAGTACCCCTGGTCGTACTGAGGAGGACGCGGCCATGACGCGCACCGAACTCAGCGACCTCGACAGACGCCTCGCCCAAGGGCCCCAGCTCGTCACGAGCGCGGTCCTCGGGGCGGGCGTCGGCGCGGTGATCGGCTGGCTCAGCGGGCGCGGCATAGCCGCGTCAGCGGGGCAAGGGGTCGTGGGCGGCGTGGTCGTGGGGCTCCTCGTCTACGGGGCCGGGCAATGGCAATCCTCAGAATCCCACAAACGCAGCGAGGGTCACCTCGCGGGGTTCCTCGCGCCCTTCCCGCTCCACTCGCGCTCCGTCACCTACCCCTGGTCCGCGCACTGAGAGACAACTAGGACATGTCCATCGTCGACAAGATGAAGAAGCACCCCGCCCTGAGCGCCGTCGGGCTCGGCGGGGGCGCGCTCGCGATCGACTACCTCGTGCGAGGCGACCGATCGCTCGCGTCGTCGTTCCTCCGGAGCCTCGCCGGCGGCGGGACAGCGCCTTCCCGAGAGGCGCCGCAGCGGGCGGCGAGGCCGACGCGCGGAGTCGTTCCAGGAGCCACGTTGTTGCCCGCGATGATGGGGTACTCGCGCCGGTTCTACTACCCGGCGTACCCGCCCTCCTACTACTGGGGTCGTTGGGGAGCGCACCCGCACGAGCATTGGTTCGGCCATGGCCACGAGCACGGTCGCGGGTTCGGGCATGGTTTTCACCACGGGAGGTTCTGATGCCGGACGACGACGAGAGCACCAGCGCAGCGCCGCTCGTGCTGGCCATCCTTGTGGTTGGCGCCGGGATCGTGCTCATGAACCACGCCGCGTCGAGGCCAGGCGAGTCGTGGCTCGCGCAGGCAAGACGGAAGTTCGGCCCAGGTTTCAAGGTGAGCGGTCATGAACGCATGGACGGAGAACGCCGATGAGTGACAACGCAGGCCCCGCGGCGGTCGCACTCGGCATCGTCGCCACGGGCGTCGGGATCGTGGCGGTCAACCACATGATCTCGAAGCCGGGCGAGTCGTGGTACGACCGCATCAAGCACAAGCTCACGTCGAGGGGAGACGAGGAGGCGCCGGCGCTCCCCGAAAGGACGACGCCGGAGGCGCACGAGGACAGGCGGGCCGCGCCGCCCGCGCGCCGCGTCCCGCAGCCTCCCCCGACGCTCGGCCCGAGGAGGCCCACGCAGGTGCCAAGCATGACCGCGCAGATCCCGCGTCGCCCGATCCTGCCCCGCGGCGGCCCTGTCGCGCCGCCGCTCACCGTGACGCCGGAGATGGTGCGCGAGGCCGCGCGGCAGATCAACGCAGTGTTCGGTACCAGTCTCCGCGCCGACGGGATCATCAGCCCGGAGATGCAGCAGATCGTTAAACAGGTGCAGCAGCAGGCCGGCCTCCCGGCGACGGGCTACCCGGACGCGCGGCTCATCTCCGCGCTGGGGACGCTCTTCGCGCGCGCCGGGCGCGCGCACCCCGGCGGGCAGACGAAGCCCGCCGCGAAGCCGACTGTCATCGCCGACGCCGCGAACATGATCTCGAAGACGTTCGGAGGTCCAGCGTCGACCGCGTCGACGGGCCCCGACGAGGGCGTGAAGAAGGCGCAGCAGCTCCTCAACGCGTACTTCAAGGGCCACATCCTCGACGAGGACGGGATCATGGGTCCGAAGACCATCGGCGCCATCACGGAATTCCAGCAGGCGCTCGGCCTGCCCACGACCGGCAAGATGGACGACAAGACGCACGACATGCTCGTCCGGCTGACGAGCGAGAGCGGTTCCCTGCTCCACGACATCGGGTCATGGTTTGGCCACGCCGGCGACCACGCGACGGGGGCAGGCTCCCCCGGCTGGGCGACCGAGACGATCAAGCTCGGGCAGGCCGCGCAGGCGGTGATCGACAGGGCGATCTCGGAGAACGACCCGAGGACGCTCACGGGCCTCTCGAGGGCCCTCAAGGCTGCCGGGTTCCCGCAGGCCGCGGCGGCGACAGCCCCGAAGAGCGGCGCGACCGCGACGACGGGCGGTCCCGGGTATTTCCCCGACCCGTTCTTCGGTTGGTACGGCTCGTGGGCGGACCCCTACACGTTCGGTCCCTGGTGATCGAGCATGTACGGTTACTACGGCCACCCGCTCGGTGAGTTCTACGAGGGCGCCCAGCCCTCGGGGGAATTCCCCTGGCACCTGCACGAGCACATCCTCAGTTGCACGCTCGAGCAGCTCTTCGACATGGTGGAGGCGATCGCGCACGAGTTCGTCTGCCGCCACGCCCGCCCCGAGCCGCCGCGCCCGATCGCCCTGGTCTTCCAGTCCGGGACGCTCGCCGGCTGGGCCCAGCCGCCGCGGCCGGCCGACGTCGTCGTGAGCTTCGACCCGAAGGCCAGCAAGCGCGACCAGGCGCGCATGGTCCTCTACGACTACTACCACGACGACCCGCTGCGCTATTGGTCGGACAACGAGGCGGTCAAGCGCTGCTTCGGCGTGAAGACCAAAGAGGACCACGACCCGCTCCACCTCATCGCGGCCTACGAGAACCGGAAGGACAAAGTCTGGAGCTGCCACGGCACCGGGATGTCATGGGCCGAGATGAACAAGGCCGTGCAGCAGGCCATCGCGCACCGGACGAAGCTCGGCCCGCTCCCGCGCTCGTCGTACGACACCAACCCGGTCGTCATCTACTACTACGACAACGACAAGATGAAGCGGATCACGTACCCGGGGATGAGTATCCCCGCGGCGCTGAACCCGAACAACGTGCGCTGGTGGGCCTGGGGGCAGGGCGACCAGAGCGACGCCGGCAAGGCCGCCGGGCTCGACGACGTCCACACGCGCGAGGCGGACGACCCGAAGAAGATCAAGGTCGAGCGCGAACACCCAGGGTGGACGACGAAGCAGAAGAAGCAAGCGCTCAAATCTCAATATCCGTGGATCTCCGACATGGACTCGGGGAGCGCGGGCGACTGGGGCAACGAGCAGTTCACGTGGGACAAGGACGTCGCCGGCACCGGCGTGATCGGCTCCATCACGGGCGCCATCCTCGCCGTGATCTCGGCGGTGCTCGACGCGACGGGCATCGGCGCGATCGTCGGCGTGCCGCTCGGGATCGCGACGCCGTTCATCGTCGCGGCCATCAACGCGACGGACACGGCCCTCCACGCCGGCGACTTCGGCGCGGCGCTCGCGAACCTCGGCCCCGCGCTCATCCAGGCCTCGGTGAGCGCCGCGAGCAAGGGCATGGGCGCGGCGGGGATCAACATCCCGCAGGGCGCGATGCAGGCGCTCGGCGGCACCGTGAGCAGCATCGCCAAGAGCGTCATCGCCGGCCAACAGAAGAAGCTCGACTTCGGGCAGATCTGGTCGGAGGTGGCGAAGAAGGCCCAGAGCTTCGGCAAGATCGGCGACGCCGAGGCGCAGGCCATCGGCGTCGTGCTCGGCGGCCCGGGCGGGCAGAGCGGGACCGCGGGCCACGTCTTCACCCAGGGCTACCTCGCGGGCAAGTTCCTCGACATGCCCTCGCTCGCGGGCCTCGCGAAGATCCTCTCGGCGTACGCGCAGTTCGCGGACCCGCGGATCATCAACATCGCGCTCCTCGGCATGGGGATCGGGCACATCTCCGGCACGCAGGCCGGGACGGTGCCGAACGCCCCGCCCGCGAGCGCCAAGCCCGCAGCCGCGCCCGCGGCAGGCCCCGTCGCGACGCACGGGGCATGGGACGACGCCGTCGGGCAGATCATCACACGCGGCGACCCGCACTCCGACCTCGCCGCGTTCGTGCACCTCTTCCTCGCGCCGCGCTACGGTCTCGGGACTGGCCACGGAGCCCACCTCACAGGCCTCTCCTGCCCAGAGGGGTACGATCTCGTTGCAACCGATCACCAGATCGCCTGCGCGTACAGGAGAAAATCCGCGTGCCTCGCGGGTTTCACGAGCGAGCTTGGGACGTTCGTGTGTACGGACTGGGACTTCCCGCCGTGCCCGCAGGGGATGGGACACGTCCGAGGCTCGCCGAAGAACTGGTGCTTCCCGCAGGTTCCCGACGTCCACGTCGGCCAAGCCGCGCCGCCCGTCGATCCCCACCCCGACTACGGGCCGCTATCGCGCGGCTGCCCGCAAGGGTACTACTGGGACCCGATCGACAACGTGTGCAAATACGCGACGCCGCTGCCTGGCGGCCACTACCCGCTCCCACGCCCGCCCCCGCCGCCGCCCCACACGGGCCTCGACCTCGACCCGTCCCTCGGGTGGGAAACCGCGAAGAGAGCCGCAGAGGGCCTCACGCACATGCCCGGGGCGTGGCAGCTCGGGTTCCACGTCGAGCGGTACTTCGACCCGCCGTGACGGAAAAGAATTCGGCGAAGTCGAGCGACGACGCCGAGGATGGTATCCTCACTGCGAGGTGTTTTTGATGGCGTGACGACGAGTCACCAGCAGCGACGAAGACGGGCTGAATAGGTGCAGCGCGTCTCCTTCCGAAGTCCGCGGGACGCGCGCGAGCGCCCCCGCCGTTTCTCGAACGGAGATAGCTCACCATGGCGGTCACTTTCAACACGGGAACAGTCACTCCGGTCGCCGGAGCCGAGCAGGACGTCGTCGCGATCGCGCCGGGGTCGCCCCTGGACATCCTCACGGTCTACGTAGAGGGAGGCACGGGCGGCGCGGGAGGCCCGCTCGAGTTCGCGCTCTACGCGACCGTCGGCGGGTTCCGGACGCGCGTGGCGCAGAAGAAGATCCTGGGCTCGGATACGCCGTCCATCATCGACTTCGACACGGGCCTCGGACCCCTGTCGGGCGGGAGCGGCGGGGCGGGGCAGACGGAGCAGATCGATGCCGGCGGCACGGCGTACACCCTCACGGTCATCGACCTCTCGGGGAGCTTCGCGACGTCGCCGCGCAACCCGGTCACAGCGACGATCGCGGCGGTCAACAAGTTCGACACGGTGGCGGACCAGAACTTCGGGATGACGTTCGGGCTCGCCGGCGGCGCGACGGGCACGCTGCCGCTCTTCAACGGCTACGCGCAGTTCATGGACGTCGCGATCGACCAAACGAACTTGCCCCCCGTCACGGTGGAGGTCGTCGCAGACTGCGGCCCCGGCAGCGTGCAGGCCGTCGTCGTCTCCGTGAACATGACGGGCCAGGACGAGGACATCGCGTCCGTGTTCCGCGGGATCCAGCTCCCGGCTGCGACCCGCTATTTCGTGAGTGTCACGAACAACACCAAGGGCGGGATCTCGACGACGCTCACCGCGATCACGTACTCGGTGGCAGTGACGGCGGGCGGCGTCGTGGTGCTGAACGGCGACGTCATCGGGCCGTCGAACGCGAACACCGTCATCAAATGGGACAACGTCCCGCTCCTGCTCGGCGCGGCGCCGGGCTTCGGCGCGCCGGTCGACGCGGCGATCCCGATCTACGACGCCGGGCTGAACGAGTGGCGGACGTTCGCGCTCTCCGGCGCCATCACGATGAATGACGCGGGCGTCACGACGCTCACGCCGGGCGCAATCATCACGCTGAACGGCGACGTCACCGGCCCGTCGAACGCCAACGACGTCGTCGCGTGGTCCCACGTGCCGCTCACGCAGGCCGGCCCCGGCAACTTCGTCGCGCCCGCGGACGCGACGATCCCGATCTACAACATCGGAACCAACAAGTGGTCCGCGCTCCCGTTCACCGGCGACGTGACCATCACGGACGCCGGGCTCACCAAGGTCGTGGCCTGGGAAGGCGTGCCGCTCGACCCCGCCTCGATGAGCGCGCCAGCGATCGGATCGGTCCCCGTCTTCACGGCGAACGCGCCAAACCACTGGGTCGCGACGCCGGCGGGCTCGCTCGTCATCACGCTCGCGGGCAACGCCAACGGCCCGTCGAACGCGAACCACGTCGAGGACTTCGGCATAGAGTCGGTCAACACGCCCGTCACGGCACCCCAGTTCACACCCATCGCCGCGGGCGAGTGGTACGTCGGGATCTCGGGCGCGAAGGGCGACATCCCCGTGCAGCTCCAGGACACGTTCCCGCCCGGCGCGAAGGTCACGGTCAAGGACGAGGATGGCTCGCTCGCGAGCTTCGACTTCATCGTCACCGGGTCGACGGGAAAGACCATCGACGGCGCCCCGAGCTTCATCATGAACCTCGCGACGCCAGGGCCGAAGGGCTCGATCACCTTCGAGAAGAACTTCGACGCGAACAACGAGTGGGCGGTGGTGTAGCCCGTGAGCTTCGATGCGATCCTCGCGCGCTCTCCCTCGATCATCTACCAGCCCGGCGGTACGCCCAGCGGGCTCATCGTCACGAAGTGGTCGGCGGTCCAAAAGTTCATTGCGGCGAGACAGGGCGCGGTCACCGTCCTCGTGGACGACTCGATCGCCCCGGCCACGGCCGACGTCGGCACCACCGACTGCGAGAGCCGTGTCACGTTCACGAGCGCGTTCCAGCACGAGAAGCCGTCGACATGCACGCTCGTGCTGCCCGACGGCGCGATTCTCAAAGACGTGCGGCGGATCGACGGGCTCCTGACCGTCAAGACGCAGGGAACGACGCAGCCGAACTTGCAGTTCACGAACGACCGCGTGTTGACATGCCACGACGGGGCCGTCATCGAGAACACGGGAACGCAACCCGTTTGCCGCCTCGGCGCAGGCGGATTCCTCGTCATCATGCTCTGCGAGAACAGCACGTTCTCGAACACGGGCGCGGGCGCGGGACCGCTCGTGGACATGCCCGCGGCCGGTGCGCAAGCCGTCCTCTATTCCGTCACGGGAGGCGGGTACACCGGGGACAACGTCGTCACCGGCATCGCGGGCACCAGCGCGATTTTCCAATACGACGCATCGATCGGCGCGGTCCCCACAAACCCCGGCTTTGCGGGCTCGACGACGAACTTCGCGCTCGACGAGGCCCCCTTCGTCGAATACGCGCCAGCAGTCCCCGCGAACTGGGCCGTGCCGCCCACCCAAGTTGCGCAGGCCCTTGACGAGCTGGCGTCGGGCTCCGTCCTGATCTTAGGAGCGATCATTTACCAACCGGGCGGCGTTTCGTCCGGGGACACGGTGGCGACTTGGGCCGAGGTGCAGAGCTTCATTGCCCGGGCCCACGGCAAGTGCATCGTCTACGTCGACGACAGCATCGTGTCGCCCGCGCTCGTTCCCGGCGCATCGGGGGTCACGGAGTGCTTCGGGCGCGTCGAGCTGAGGCCGTTCAAGATCGACGCGATCAATTTCTCCGTGCTCGAGATCGAGGATGGCGCGACCCTCTCGAACCTCTACCAGGTGACCGACCTCGAGCTGCGCATGAACTGCCAGAGCGCGACCAAATCCCTCTCGTGGACGGGGACGCCGAACGGCGGATTCCTCATGCTCTGGCAGTTTGGTTACCTCTCGCAGGCGACGACAGCAACGCAACCAGGCATCCAAGTCGCGGCGGGCCAGACCGTCCTCATCCAGTGCGACAACGGCGCGATCATCGCAGGTCAGGGATTCAACGACATCACCGTTCCGCCCGTCACTGTCGCGGCCGGCGGCAACTTTCAGGTCGCCGCCTACAACAACTCCGACGTCTTCCCGAACTACGCCGAGGGAGCGGGAGACGTCCTCTTCGAGTACGACGACTCGTCGGCGGACTTCTTCTTCCCCACGGCGACGCCCCCGTCGCTCCCGGCGCTGACCGGCACGTACACGACCGAACGCAACGGCCTCACGACGATCGCCTTGTCGGTCGGCTTCGCGTTCAACACGGCCTCGCCGCTCATCCTCATCCCGGTCAACACCGGGTCGATCGTCACGCGGGCGCAGATCCAGATCGCGACTCCGTTCAACGACCCGGCCGCGACGGTGCTCTTCGGCACATCGGCGACCCCGAATCTCATCATGGGCGCCGGGGACTCGGATCCGGCCGCGGCGAACACCTACGACAAGCCGGACATGGTGACCATCCCGGCCAACGACAAGCTCCAGATCACGATCAGCCCCGGGGCGTCCACGCAGGGCACCGGGGTCCTCTACTACGAAATCAGAACCACCTAACCTCAAGAAAAGAGAAAAATCATGGGCCTCTTCTCACGCCTCGCCGGCACGATGTCGCAGTTCTTCCAGATCGGGGGTCCCGGCGGAGCGGGCTGGGCCGACGTCGGTGCCACGGCCATCGAAGCCAAGGACCCGACGAACACCACGGACGTCAACGTGCGCGGCGCCGCGCCAGTCGTGCCGAAGGATCTCACGACCAAGCAGTACGTCGACACGAACTTCACGCCGATCATCGTCTCAGCGCAGTTCAACGGCGGGACCGCCCTCCCGGCCAACAGCGCCGCCGAGCACTTTTACGTCGTGACGACCACGGGCGCGACCGCGTCGATCGGAGACCTCGTCTGGGACAACGGTACGGGAGTGGGCACTGCCACGGTGATCCCGGCACCGTCGGGCGGAGAAATCGTCCCGAACGCGAACTTCTCGGGCGGGACCATCTCGTTCACTGCGTTCCAGAACTACATCTGGAACGGCACCGCATGGGTGAATCCCGCAACGGCGACGCCCGGTGCGGTGCAGGTGATCCAGTTCGGGGTTGCGACCGCTGCCACCACCGACTCGGTGACGAGCATCCCTGTCGGAGCTACCATCCTGCGCGCCACGCTCAACGTGACGACGGCCTACTCGCCGGGCGCCACGATCCAGATCGGATCGACCACGATCCCGAACCTCATGATGTCGGCGACGGACAACGATCCGCAGGTCGTCGCCACGTATGACGCGCCGCAGGTGACGAACAACAACGCCACGAGCGTCGTGCAGGTCACGATCGCGGGGGCCCCGGTGGCGGGCACCGCCACCGTGACGGTCCAGTACGTCGCGACCCCGAACCCGTGACGATGGAGCCACCGGCCAGACGATGAGCTTGTTCTCGCGCATCGCCGGCGCCGTCGCGTCCTTCTTTCAATTCGGAGGGCCTGGCGGCGCCGGCATCAATAACAACGGAGGGGCGCTCGAGGCGAAGAACTCGACGAACAGCGCCTTCGCGATCCTCCGTGCGGCCGACCCCGTGGGGGCGAACGACGTCGTCACGCTCGAGTACCTGCAGAACCAGCCGCTCGTCGCGGGCCTCGCCTACGCGAACTTCCAGAACCACAAGGTCATCTTCTTCAACGGATCGGGCGTGACGTCGGCGCCCGGCGCCGCCTCCGGTTTCGGCACGATATCGGTCGCGGGAACGGAGACCCTGCCGAATCCCGCGGGGACGACCAAGCTCGCGGCGACGCGCCGGCTCCGGACCTCCGTCAGCTCCGGCAACACCTCGCAGCTCGGCGTCTGGGAAGGGTCGACCGCTTTCTACATGTGGCGCGGCAACGCCCCCGGGGTCGGCGGATTCAAATGCGTCCTGCGCTTCGCGCTCACGTCCCTCATCAGCGGCGCGACCATCTTCTTCCACGTCGGCGCGGGGAACTTCGCCGGGTCGCCCGGCTTCGTCGACTACACGGTCGACGCCACCGTCTCGCGCGTCATGGCGGTGCAGAGCTTCACCGCGACAGCCGCGGGCGGCGTCCCGGCGGGGACGAACTGGCTCATCTCGGCGTGCAACGGCGCCGCGAACAACCTCACGAACACGGGGATGCCGGTCAACCTCAACGACTACATGGAGCTGATCCTTTACTGCGCGGGCGCCGGCGCGAACATCACGTGGACGCTGAACGACTTGACGCTCGGCACAACGGCCTCCGGGACCGTCACGGTCGACGAGCCCGCCGCGGCGACGCTGATGGTCCCGGCGATCCACGCGGCCTCGGACACCGCGGGCACGAGCGGCACGACGCAGTGGGAAGTCTCGAACCTCTACGTCGAACTCTTCGACGGATGAAACCATGAGCCTCTTCTCGCGCATAGCCGGCGTCGTCACATCGTTCTTCCAGATCGGAGGGCCGAGCGGCTCCGGCTGGAACGACAACGCCGGGGCGCTCGAGGGGAAGAACTCCACGAACAGCGCCTTCGTCAACGTGCGCGGCGCAGACCCAGCCGGCCTGAACGACTTCGTCACGCTCGAGTCGCTCTCGAACTTCGCCGCGTCGCCGGTGAAGACGCTCGGCCGCTTCGAGTACTGGGGCGGCACGACGAACGGCGCGACGCTCATCGAGGGGATGTGCAACTGCACCCTCGACCAATCGGGCAGCGTGGTCGCCACGGGCCCGTCGGCAGGATCGCTGCTCACGTCGACCAAGAGCATGAAGTTCCGCAACGCGATCGGCTCAGGCGCGACGACGAACGGCGTCTTCGACGGGACAGGGTTCTTGACCGTGTGGCGCGGCAATGCGGCGGGGCTCGGCGGGTTCAACATGCGCCTCAAGTTCGGGTTCGAGGCTGCCCCGGCAAACACACTCGTCCGCATGCTCGCGGGCCTCATCGCCCAGAGCGGCGTAGGCGCCGCGCAGGATTGGACCACGCAGCTCACGATCGCGTCCATCGGCGTCGGGTTCACGCAGACGCCCGCGGCGCCCGGCGTGTTCGCCGGCAACTGGCAGCTCATTCACTCCACCGGCAACGGCGCTACGCCGCCCACGGTGCTCGACCTCGGCCCGACGATGGCTCTCGACACGACGAGTCTCTGGCAGCTCGATCTCACCGCGGTCCCAAACGGCGCGAGCATCAACGTGGTCCTCACGAATCTCTCCACCGGCGCGAGCGTCACGCAAGTGGTGAACGCGAACTTCCCGGCGAACAATGCGTTCCTCGCGATGTGGTGCGCGTACGCGGTTGGCAACGGGGCGACGACCATCGGCCAGATCGACATCGCCGAGTACGCCTACCAGCAGAACAACTGACGAGAGCTATCGTGACGAACAACATCTTCCCCCCGCCACCCATCATCGAGCAAGGAGTCGTGCCGGGCCAGGACTACTGGCCCACGGTCCCTGGTTTGCCCCAGGCCGCGATCGTCGCGAACCTGATCTGGCGCCCCGGCGGGGTCGCGCGCGGCAACGTCGTGACGACGGCCGCCGCCGTGCGCGACGTTCTCAACGCGGCGCAGGGGGCCGTCAACATCTTCATCGACCCGTCTATCGCCCCCGCGAACGTGGACGTCGACTGGAACGGCTTTGGGTGCGCGAGCCTCTACCCCTTCAACGCGGGGGCCGGGTTCGTCTTCACCATCCTGGATGGATCCACCCTGCACGACTTCGCCGAGATGCAGAACCTCACGGCCGTCTGCCAGTGCGCGACGACGCAGGCGTTCTCCTTCGACGAGTTCAGCTCGTTCCTGCTCCTCAACTTCGCCTCGATCAGCCTCGCCGCAGGCGCGCTCGTCCCGGCGATCAGGATCACGGCCGCCGACCAGAGCTTCGCGCTCTTCTCGCTCCTCGGGGCGCTCGACAACTCGAACGCGCCCACGGTCCCGGTTATCGCGACCGACGCCGGCGCGACGACCACCATCTACCCGCACTCGGCCGCGCCAAACTTCACGTTCCTCGTCACGGGCAACGAGATCGGCGGCGGCCCGGGCTCGAGGGTCTTCTGGGAGAACGACGACACGGTCCCGCCGCTCGCGAGCGCGCTCTTCACGGGCACGTTGGTCCAGTCACCGTGCTCGGACGCGGGCAACGCGTCGTACGAGCCCGCGAACCTCGCGAATTGGTCCGGCGTCGCACCGATGAGCGTGGCGAACGCGCTCGACCGCATCGCGGCGAAGATCGGGCCGATCCCGTAAGGCATTGAAAGGAAGAACATGAGCTTCGAATCCATCCTCGCGCGATCGCCGTACGTCATCTACCAACCCGGCGGCACCGCGGGCGGCCTCGTCGTCACGACGTGGGCGCAGGTCCAGAAGTTCATCGCGGCGCGGCAGGGAACGGTGATCGTCTACGTCGACGACAGCATCACGTCGCCGGCGCTCGTCCCGGGCGCTAGCGGGATCACGGACTGCGAGGGACGCGTCGAGCTTCGGCCGTTCGCTTCCGACTCCATCAACTATACGGTCCTGCAAATCGAGGACGGCGCGACGCTCCGCAACCTCATGACAGTGAACGGCATGGAGCTGCGCTCGAACTGCCAGAGCGCGACGCCCTCGCTCGACTGGACGGCGACCGCGAACGGCCCGTTCCTCGAGTTCGAGAACGAGGCCATCCTCTCGAACGCGGCGACCGCAACGCAACCGGCCGTCGTCGTGCCCCTCGGCGGGACGTGGGGGTTCTTCGCGGCGACGGGATTCTTCATCGAACTCAACGCGCCCGCAGTGCCGCTCGTCAGCCTGCCGACCGCGACGTCCACGCTCAACATCAACGCGTACGCGAACAGCGACATCCCGAGCGGGTTCGTGTCGGGAGTAGGGATTCTGAACGTCGTCTACGACAACACGACGGCGAACGAGCTTCAGCAACCGTTCGTGTTCCCGGCGCAGCCGGCCTTCACCGGCACGACGCAGCTCTTCCCCTTCGGCTCGAACCCGCAGACCGTGGGCTCCATCATCTACCGGCCGGGCGCGCCGTCGTCGGGGGACTTCGTGGCGACGTGGCCCGAGGTGGCGGCCCTCATCAAGGCGTACAACGGTATCGCGGCGAACTCCGCCCAAGGGACGACCGGCAAATTCGTCCTCTACGTGGACGACGGGACCGCGCCAGCCCACGTCCCCGCGTCGAGCGGCGTGACCGACGGGTTCGGGCGTCTCGAGATCCGGCCGTACCGGCCGGACGCGCAGAACTTCTCGCAGCTCCAGATCGACGCGGGCGCGACGCTCAAGGGCATCGCCAAGCTCTCCGGTACGATCGGGGTCATCGGCAACCCTACCACGGCGGTCCCGTCGATCGATTTCGACTACACCGCGAACGTCGTGGGAACGCCATTTCCCACGCTCATCATCGAAGACCAAGCGGTCCTTGGAACGGCCGCGACGGCGACGCAGCCGATGTGTGTCGTGCCCGCGGGCAACCAGCTCGACGTGCTCATGAAAGACTTCGGTACGATCATCGCCGAGTCGACTTCGGCCGTGTTCCAGCTCGCCGCAGCGTCGTCGACCCTCGAAGTCTTCGCGCGGTCGGGCATCTTCGAGAGCGCGCTGGGCGGCATCCCGTCCACGTGGGTCCAGGGAACGGGCCGGTTCGAGATGAACTTCGACGCCTCGACCGCGCAATTCTCGAACGCCAACGCGTCCGGCGCCGTCCTCGCACCGGGCGTGGCCTTCACGAACGCCGGCACGGAGATCCTCTTCGCCGGTGACGGCTTCCCGGACAATTACCCAGGAACGAACGTGACGGTCCAGACCGTCTACGTCAATGCGAGCGGCGGCAGCGACGTCAACGGCAACGGCTCGCAGAACTTCCCGTTCGCTTCGATCCAGAAGGCCCTCGGCGCCATCACGGACGCGTCATCCGCGAAGAAGTACATCGTAGCCGTGGCCCCAGGCGAGTACGCGGGAGCGTTCAACGTCAAGCCATGGGTCGCCATCACCGGCATGCCGAACAGCTCCGGCTTCGAGGGCACGACCGAGATCACGGCGGCGGCCGGGGCGGTCGGCCTCGACCCGTCGTTCGCGACGAGCGGGTACTCGGTCTTCTGGATGAGCCACCTCGTCTTCTCGAACCAGCTCACGCTCAACTACTCGGCCCTCGCCAACCAACTGATCCAAGGCACCTTCTTCGACTGCAACTTTAACAGCGGCTTCCAGTTCATCGGAGCCGGCACGGGAGGCGTCGACAACTGGACGCTCGACGACTGCCTCGTCTACGGTGGCGGGCTCGCGCAGGGCGTGCAGTTCCTCTTCACGATCGGCGGCACGCAGTTCTTGGGCGGCACCGTCACGATCCAAGCGGCGCCGTCAGCCGGCGCGACGCAATCGACGACGTGGCTCGCGCAGAACACGGCCGTCGGCGCAGCCTTCTCGCCCACGAACGTGCACGTGCTCTGGGCCGCGCCGACGCCCGCAGTTCACCTCTCGGCGCTCGACTGGTGCAACTCGAACTGCGTCGGACAGATCAATCTCGACGGCGCGAGCGCGCAGGCGAAGATCGCGGGCCTGAGGCCCGCGAGCGTCATCCAGTCGAACGGCGCGTCGCCAGCGGTCGTGCAACCGCTCCTGATCGAGATGACGTTCCTCACGACAGCGACGAACGTCCTCTCGTCGCTTCAGGCCGCCGGCACGATCCCGACGACGGGCACGATGAGGATGACGCTCGACGGCTGCGGCGGGGGCGGCGGCGGAGGAGGGGGCCAAGGCCTCGCGGCCGGCAACGGTGCTGGTGGCGGCGGTGGGGCGCTCTACCATAACCTCGGGTTCGATCACAACCTCGCGGACCGCCTCGACGTCGTCGTCGGTCCGGGCGGGACCGGCGGAACGGGCGGCACGCCCGCAACGCCGAACGGGACGATCGGCAACGACGGGGGGCCAACCTACGCGCTAGACTTCACGACGAACACCGTGCTCGCTTCGCTCCACGCGGCGAGCGGCGGGTACTTTGACCAGGCCGCCGGCGGGCGCGGCGGCGCGAGCTACCCCGGGCAAGCTCTCTACGCGGCGCCGAGCCCGAACCCTGCGCTCGTCCCGCAACACTCAGGAGGGCTGCCCTTCTCGAGCGGCTTCCCGGCATCAGGCGGTCAAGCCGCGGCGGGCGGAGGGGTGCCGGGTTTCCAGGGACAGTTCGGCCTCGTCTCGTTCGGCGTCACGGGCGGCGGCGTGATGTGGGCGGGCGGTGCAGGCGGCACCCCGGTCGCGGGCAACGGCGCGCCTGGAGGCGGCGGAGGCCCGGGCCCGTTCGGGACGGGCGGCGCGGGAGGCAACTCGACCGCGACGGACGGCGGGGCAGGCGCCACGCCCGCGGCGAACACGGGCGCGGGCGGGGGTGGTGGAGCCGGCGCCAACACCGGCACGAACAACGGCGGCCCGGGCGGGAGCGGCGGGTCAGGCCTGGGCAAGCTCACGATCGTCGTCCAGTGAGCAGGAATACGGAGAACCAACGATGAGCCACGATTCCATCCTCGCACGGTCACCGTCGATCATCTTCCAGGCCGGCGGCGTGGCGAGCGACCTCGTCGTCACGTCCTGGGCGCAGGTCCAGAAGTTCATCGCCGCGCGCGACAGCGCGGTCATCGTGTACGTCGACGACAGCATCGCGCCGTGCAACGTCCCGGCGTCGACCGGCGTGACGGACTGCCAGGGGCGCGTTGAGATCCGCCCGCGCAGGCAGGACGGCGCGAACTTCTCGACGCTCACCATCGACCCGGGTGCGACGCTCAAGGGCCTCTACAAGCTCTCGGGGACGATCTTCCTCCAGTGCAACCCCACGGGCGCCGTCCCCTCGCTCGACTTCGACTACTCGGTGGGGGCCTTCGGCGACAACGCCATCCCGATCCTCTTCGTCGAGGACAACGCCGCCATCGGCACCGCGACGACGGCGACCACGCCCGCCTGCGTCGTCCCCGCGGGCCAGCAGCTCAACATGTTCATGGAGAACTTCGCCGAGGTCTTCATTCAGTCCGCCTCGGCACTCTTCAGCCTCTCCGCCGGGGCCATCATGATCGTCTCCGCGAGAGACAGTGTCTTCGAGACGGCGACCGGCGTGATCCCGCCCACCTGGGTCCAAGGACCGGGCCGGTTCGAACTCTCGTACGACGCTGGGACTGCAGGCTACACGAATCAGGCCGCGGGAGGGCCCGTCCTCGCCCCCGGCGTCGCCTTCACGAACGCCGGATCGGAAATCCTCGGCGCGGTCGACGGGTTCCCCGACAGGTTCAACACCGCGTTCTTCGCCATCCAGGACCTCTACGTCAACCAGAACGGCAGCGACACGGCAGGCAACGGCACCGAGGCGTGGCCGTTCGCGACGATCCAGAAGGCGCTCTCCTCGATCACGGACGCGTCATCCGCGAAGCGGTACATCGTCCACGTCGCCCCAGGCGAGTACCCGGGAGCCTTCAACGTCAAACCGTGGGTGGCGATCACCGGGGGAGCGAACACCTCCGAGTTCGAGGGCGTCGTCGAGATCACGGCGGCGGTGAACTCGATCGGCTTTGATCCGTCATGGGCGACGTCGGGCTTCGCGACGTTCTGGATGAGCCACCTCGTCGTCGGGAACGCCCAGACGCTCAACTACTCGGCGAGCGCGAACCAGCACGTCCAGGGGACGTTCTTCGACTGCGACCTCAACGGCGGCATCACCATCATGGGTGCCGGCACGGGTGGCAACGACGATTGGACGTTCGACAACTGCACCATCTACGGCGGCTTGACCGCGCAGGGCGTGAACCTGTTGATCACGATCGGCGGCACACAGTTCTTCGGCGGCACGGTGACTGTGCAGGCCGCGCCGAGCGCCGCGGCGACGAATTCCACGACATGGATCGCGCAGAACACGGCCGTCGGCGCGAACACGAACCGAACGCTCGTGCACTTGCTCTGGGGGGCACCGACGCCCGCGGTCGTCGAGGCCGTGCTCGACTGGAACAACGTGAACTGCACGGGCACGATCACCCTCGACGGCGCGAGCACGAGCGCCACCATCGCGGGCCTCCGGCCTGCGGACGTCGTGCAGGCGAACGGCGCCTCGCCGGCCGTGGTCCAACCACTCTCGATCGAACTCGTGTTCAACACGCCCGGCACCACGCTGAACGTGCTCGGTGCGCTCCAGGCAGCCGGCACGATCCCGACGACGGGCACCATCCGGATCGACTGCGAGGGCTACGGCTCGACGGGTGGTGGCGGAGGCGGCGCGGCCGGCGGGGCCGCCCCGGGATCCGGGGGCGGCGGTTCAGGCGGCGCGCTCTACCAGTTCGGGAGCTTCGACTTCAACCTCTCGCACGCCCTGAGCATCACGGTCCCGGCGGGGGGCGCAGGAGGATCGGCCGGCGTCGCACCAGCCGGGGCAGGCGGCAACGGCGTCGACGGCTCGCCCGCGTTCGCGGAGGACACGACCGCAGGGATCATCGTAGGCACGTTCACGGGCTCGAGCGCCGGCGGAGGCACTGGCGCGACGGGCGCGAACCACGGCGGCGCGAACTACGGTCCCGGCGTGTTCATCCCGAAATTGACCGACATCGCAGCGCCCTATGGGTCTGGATTCCCAGCCGGTGGAGGCCTCGGGGGCCTTCAAGCCACAAGCGGCACCGCCGGCCAAGGATCGTATTTCCAATCAGGCCCAGCGCCGCTGCCGACGGGTCGCTTCGCGGGAGGCGTTGGCGGCGCGAGCGCGGCGGGCGAGGGTGGCGGTGGCGGCGGAGGCGGCGCAGGCCCGCTCGGCTTAGCGGGGGCCGGGGGCAACGCGAACCCCGCAGGTTCGCCAGGGAGCCCGGGCGGGAACGCGAACCCGAACTCGGGCGCGGGTGCCGGCGGAGGCGCGGGTGGCTCGGGCTTGACCGACAACGGTGGCGCGGGTGGCACCGGTGATGGCGGATACTTCAAGATGCGACTCGTCGTGCAGTGACGAAGGAGGACGGAAGATGGGAACAGCAAACATCTGCGGGGCAGTGCTCGGGAAGATGGTCATCGGCGGCACCGAGATGCCGATGGTGTGCGGCAAGCCGAAAGGCCACCCCGAGAAAGAAGGACACACGCCGGCGGCGCCGACCGCGAAGACCGGCGAACCCTCGACGGACACGCTCAAGAGGTTCGGCAGAGGGGCGCCGCGCCCGGCCCCGCAGCCCGCGCCCACCAAGCCGCAACAGATCCCCGGGCTGAGGGTGCGCAAGAAATTGGGCCGATGACGCAGATCGCCCAGGCCCGTAGTAACTTGTGACGAGAGGACTCCCATGACGATCTGGATCGGTCACGACGGCACGCTGAACGACGACGAGGGCGACGGACCGGCCGTCGGCTACGATCCGGTCGAAGCGATCAACGAAGAAGTGACGGGACGCTTCGGCGGATACCCTGGAGCCTACCCCGGACACTTCCGCGGCTACCCGGGCCACTACGCCGGCGACTACTACGTCGGTGATTTCGGCAGCGACTTCGGCAGCGCCATGGGCTCGATCGGGAGCGCGCTCGGCAGCGCGTTCGGCGGGAGCGGTGGCGGCGGCGGAGGAGGCGGAGGAGGGGGAGGCGGCGGAGGCGGATTCGACTTCAGCTCGCTCGCAAGCTCGTTCGGCAGCGCGTTCGGCGGGGGGAGCGGTGGCGCCGCGCCGGGAGGCGGCGGGAGCAGCGATCTCGGCTCCACGCTCGGCAACATCTTCGGCCAGGTCGCGAAAGTCGCGGTCCCGGCGGCGACGCAGGCGATCTCGCAGGCAACGCAGCAGCACCCCGCGCAGCAGCAAGCCCCGGCAACGCAGCAGCAAGCCCCAGCGGCGCAGCAGCAAATCCCAGCGGCGCAGCCGCAAGCACCAACCACGCAACCGCAGCCGCCCGCGAAGAAGCCGCCCGTGAAGCGCGTCAGCCACGCGACGCCCGACGTGACGCTCAACATCCTGCTTAGCCACCTCGCGAAGAAGTACGGGATGGCGGAGCCGGAGCACCCCGGCGGCAAGGCCGGCGTCGTCCAGAACATGATGGGCGGCCCGAAGACCACGACGTCGGGGAGCTTCGTCGGGGAGGACCTCGTCGACATCCTGAAGGAGGGCGCCGAGGACCTCGGAGCGTCGATCTTCGGCTCGCGCAGGCCGTCCTACGGTCGGAGGAGCGCGCCGAGGTTCGAGGCCCGCCCCTTCCAGCTCCCGCGCGTGCAGATCAACGTGCCGCAGATCAGCATTGGGCCGCGCCGCCAGGCGATCCCGTACGCGCAATATGGTCAATACGGGCAATACGGCACTAGCTCATATGATCAACAAGCGGCGTACGACCAATATGGTCAATATGGGCAATATGCTGATCAAGGATACCAAACTACGCAGCAGCCCCCGGTGACGTACCGCCCGCAGCCGATGCCGCAGCCGGTCACCTACCAACCGTACCCGATGCCGCAGCCGAGGCCGCCGGCCCAGAAGGCCGCGCCGAAGGCGACGCAGAGACCCGGGGGCGTGAAGGACTTCACGACGAAGATGATGGCGCCGAAGAAGAACGGGTTCGCCCAGGCGAGCTACGTCCAGCCCACGGGGGGCGGAGGCAGCGCGGACGTCAAGGACATCCAGCGCCTGCTCAACGCGTACTGGCACACGAAGGTCGTCGCGGAGGACGGCGTCATCGGGCCGGAGACGACGCGCTACCTCACGGAGTTCCAGCGCCAGCAGCAGCTCCCGACGAGCGGCAAGCCGGACGCGGCCACGCGCTGGCTCCTCGCGAGGACCCCGCCGGCGTGGCCGCCGGGCGGCGAGGAGGCGCTCGCGGCGGTCGCCGAAGGCAAGAGGCCCGACGGGGGCATCTGGGCGAGCCTCTTCGGCCACGGCGACGACACTGGCGACGTCCGCGCTGGCATCCAGTCGACGTCGATGTACTGGCCCGAGAGCCACTACACCGACAGCTACGGCGCGTGGGTCCTGCCTTATCCCCAGTGGTGTTATTATTGACGGCACCATAACGGCATATCAACGGCAATATGCGAGTTCGAACTCCACAATCCGGTCACGGCGCTGGCCGAAAAACCAGGCTATTTCGGCCCGGATCCCACCGAGCGGTCCAGGATTTCACGAAATTTGTTGCAAGTTTCGCGTGTGATAGATTCGTGGAGAACAGCAGATGATCCTGTCCGACAACACCATCCGCGACTGGCACGAGCGCTTCCCGCGCATGTCCCATATCGTCGAGGGCGCAGGGGGCGAGAAGACGTTCGGGGCCGTCCTGCAGGCCATCGAGGTCGTCGGCGTCGCCGGCACGATGAGCTACATGAACTCACGGCACGCCGCCGCCGGCCGCCGGGCCTACGAGGTCGCCGGAGTTCCCGCTGACCTGGCGCTCGGCTTGCTCTTCTCGGGGCTCGCGACCTTCACGGGGTACTTCGGCTCGCAAGCCAGCCACGTGAACAACATCGGCTCCGGGTTCCTCTGCGCCTACGCGTGCCGCATGGGCACGATGTGGGGCAGCGCCGCGCGCGACGCGAAGGACCAAGCGCTCGCCGGCGGCGTCGTCCGCGGCGCGTTCGCACCCCCGGCGTCGCCGTATGCAGCCCAGCCCCAGCAGCAGACCGCGGGAAGCTACCCGTGGGCCGCCTGATCCCCGCCCGAACCACAACCCACCACCGGTGAAGATCCAAAGACGATAACGAAAGAGTCGAAAAACTAGAGAAGGCGCGAGTCGGAATAGGTGCCGCTTCAAGCTTTCCAAAATTTCAGGCGCGGATCCATCGTGGTTCCGCGCCCTGAGAAGAAGGAAGCGCGGTCATCATGTACGAATTCGCAAATCTGGATCGAGTCGGCTACGGCGCAGCGCCGGGCGGCTACGATCGCGTGGGCTTCGGCCCGCAGCTCGTGGGAGTGCAGTCGGGCCCCGCCATCGTCGGCGCAGGACCCGCGGGCGCAGGCCCGATGATGGGCCCCGGTCCCGGCGGCCCCATGGCAGGCCCGCCCCCCGGCCACCCGGCTCACCACCGCGGTCGCCACCCGTGGGCGCCCCCCGGCTTCCCCTGGTCGCCGATCGGCTACGGCCCGTACGGCTACGCCGCGTCGACGCCGTACCCGTACAGCGGGTACCCGCACGTGGTCAACACGCCCCCGACGCAGGTCCGCGAGTTCGTCATCGGCTTCGGCCCGACGGTCATCCTCGCGAACTCGACTGCGATCTTCCAGGCGCAGCCGCAGCTCATCTTCCGCGGATCGCGACTCATCGTCCCGAGCGCGCTCGCGAACAACTTCTCGATCAACGACATCCGCGTCGGCAAGGACTCGCAGGCCGTGTCTGCGAACCCGATCCCCGCGGCGGCGTTCAGCGAGTTGGCCGTCGGAGTCAACCTCGGCCTCGACACCGCGACCCCGGGCATCATCATCACGATCAGCGTCTCGAACACGACGGCTGCGCAGCAGACGTTCTCGGCGGCGCTCATCGGAACCTCGATGCAGTGAAAGGGCGGGCGCATTCCTCGGATTCCGAGGAGTGCGCCATTGCTCGCGCATCGAGCAAGGAATCCGGTTAGGCCGTTACACTCTTTCTGCCTACCTAGCCCCGGCCAGGGGGTCCGGATATCTGGCCCGAACGCCCGCCTCCTCTCCCCCTCATCGCGGGATGAGGAGGCGGGCGTCCTCGGTTTTAGAGCTTTGATTTTCTTCCACGGTCCGAACGCAGCGAGGTCTCCATGAGTGCCGGCAAAATGGTGGCGCAGTACCCGAACCACCCGAGCGACATGTCCCCGGACGCCCCCAGGGGACCAAAGTGCAGCTCGGTGCGTTCGAGCGCCGTGCTCGGGAGCGCGCGCAAGCCGAAGGGTGAATACGCCCTGCCGTTCGCGACGCGCGACAACGAACGCGAAGACGCACGGCTCTTCGTCGAGACGATGCCCCAGCTCCCCTGCAGGGTGACCGGCTTCTACGTCGCCGGCGAGACGTTCCAAGTCGAGCCCGAGATCGTGCTGCCCGGCCAATGGGCGCGCCTTGAGATCCCCGAGCACGTCGCGAGGAGGATCATGGCGACGACCACGGAGATCACCTGCGGCGTGCTCGCGCAGGTCGAGGGCGAGCGGGCGGGCATGATGCGGCTCCAGTGGAAGCTCCCCATGGGGGCGCACGTGGCGCGAGAGCAGGTCCCGACCGCGCTCGCCGTCCCGCCCAACTCGACGGTCATTGTCCAATGGCAGCCCGAGGTCGCGAGCCGCTTCAAGCGCTTCGCCGCCGAGATCATCGGGGACAAGGACGCTCTCTTCATCAACGACTTCCGCCTCGGCAAGGACTCGTTCTTCCTGTCGAGCACGCCCGTCCCGATGGCCGTCGCCATGGTGCCCGGCGCATTCGAGGTCCCGGACATGATCGTCCCGGGGATCATCATGACGGTGAGCCTCTCGAACCGCTCCGCCGAGGCGGTGGAGATTGGCGGCGGGATCGTCCTCGTGAACGTCGAGGAGGAGTTCGCCGTCCTCCAGAAGAAGTACGAGGAGGAGACCCGCGCGCGCATCGAGGCGATCGAGAAGGCCGCCGAGGGGACGAAGTAGGCGATGTACACGCCGAAGTTCGAACTCCTCTCGTTCTCGTCGCTGCCCGTGCAGCGAAAGCAGATCGTCCTGCGCGCGGCGCTCGAGTTCCTGATCGTCGCGGACTGGAACTACATCATCGAGAACCCGGGGCTGCCGTCGCTCTACGAATTCGCGCCGCAGTACGTCCTCAAGGTTCGACCGTCCGGTCTGGACTCATGGCAGGATATACCTCAAACAATCGCGCTAGGTAGCGGAGATTGCAAGGATTTTGCCTGTTGGAGAATCGCGGAATTGCGCCACCAGGGCTTCGACGACGTCTACCCGCACATCAAGGTGACCTACCACCCAGACCCGCGCGGCCTCGAGCCGCCGATGACCGTCTACCACATCCAAGTGCGCATCCACGAGCAGATCGAGGACCCTTCGGCCATCCTCGGGATGCCGCAGCACGTCACCTACGAACAGCTCCGCGGATGAAAGAAAGAGACCAGACATGAGCGATCTCGGAACAATCCTCACCATCGCGGCCGTCGGCATCGGCGGCTACGCGGTGTACCGTTGGCTCGAGGACGACAAAGGCGAGCGCTGGAAGCGCCGCGAGTCGAAGAACCTTCGCGAGGCGCACGCGACGGGTTACTTCGCCGGCGTCCAGTCGGGCCCCGCGATCGTCGGGCACTACGGTTACGTGGGAGACGGCAGGACGCCCCCGCCGCCACCGGACCCACGCAACTGCCTCTGCCCGATGAGCCTCGACCCGCTCGACCCGACGCTCCCTGTCTACAAGTGCCCGTGCAACGTCCCGGGCGCGGTCCACCCGCCGTACGCCGGCTACATGGCCGTCGGTCGCGGGGGAGGCGGGGGGCATTTCCACCCGCACCACCACTACCAGCAGCAGTTCGGCGACGAGGGCGGTGGCGGGGGCTTCGGCGGCGACGGTGGGCAGCAGCCTTTCATGCCGCCGCAGTACCAGCCGCACCCGCACTTCGGCGGGCCCCACGGCGGACGGCGGAGGTGAACATGGGACCGATCCCGATCCTGATCCTCGGCGGCGTCGTCTTCTACCTCTACGAGAAGGACAAGAACCCGGCGTGGTCGCCCTTCGCCCGCCTCCTCGCGACGCCGGCCGACAAGGTCGTCGCGCTCGAGAAGGTCAAGGTGACGAGCGTGCCGACACCGAGTCCCACGGTGGCGCTCGACCCGCACATGTCGACCGACCAGGTCAAGCAGGTGAACACCCTGCTCACGACCGAGACGGACCCGAAGAAGATCGCGGCGCACGCGGTCGCGCAGAGCGCGCTCGGCAACGAGAACAGCGCGCTCGCGCTCGCCGCGAAGGCGAACGCCGTCGGCGAGGCGATGGCGACCGGAGCCAGCGACGTCGACCTCCACAAGAAGCAGATCGAAGGGGTCGCAGCCGCCGCACCGCCGGCAGGCGCTGTCCCGATCGACTCGCCCATGACGCCGTGCGAGGCGCAGGTGCTCCTCAACGTGCTCGCGACGCGCCAGGGGCACCTCCACGTCGAGGGCGTCCCGCTGCCGCTCCCCATCACCAACGTGCTCGACGCGGAGACCGCGCACCTCATCACCATCTTCCAGGCCGAGGTGCACCTGCCGACGTCGGGGATGCTCGACCAGGAGACCGCGAAGGCGCTCCGCATGGAGGCGCTCGGCCAAGGCGCGGCGCCCCACGTGGTCGGCTACTGGGACGAGTTCGGACGCTGGCGCCATCATCATCACCACCACTGGCACCCGCCCGTCGTCGATGAAGTCGTCGTGCCCGAGGTTGTCGGTTACTGGGACGAGTTCGGACGCTGGCGCCACCACCATCACCACCACTGGCACCCGCCCGTCGTCGAGGAAGTCGTCGTGCCTGAAGCCGCAGGCTGGGGACCCATCGCTACGGGCTGGAACGGCCACGAGCACGGGCGCGGGCACGAACAGTTTGGCCGCGGACACGAGCAGTTCGGCCACGGTGGACGCGGGCACGAGCAATTCGGCCACGGCCACCCACAATTCGGTCGTGGGCGTGAGCACGAACATTTTGGCCGCGGACGCGAGCACGAACATTTCGGCCGTGGTCGCGGGATGATGCCGCAGCAGGGTTTCCCGGGCGAGATGGAGGAGGAGATGCCTCCCATGCACCGTCGCCATCACCGGCGTCACCTGACGCCGGAGCAGCTCGCTGAGCAACAGCAGGCCGAGATGATGCGACACCACCACCGCCGCCACCATCATCGGCACCCGATGCAGCAGCCGATGCAGCAGCCGCAGCCGCCGATGGACCAAGACGACCAGTCAATGGAAGCGCAGACGCCCGTCGGGATACCCATCGGCGGTGGGGGCGCGATGGCGGCGACAGCGCTACCGGGCGCCGCGGGGACCGATGCCGCCACGGACGCCGGAGCGCAAGCAGGCACCGAAGTCGCGCAAGGTTGGTGGCCCGCGCCAGGAGACGAGTATTCGTACTTCCCGCAGCAAGGGCTCCAGGGGGGCGCGTACTACCCGCCGCACGAGCCGTCGGGCGGCAGCGCCTACTACCCGATGCAGCCCACCGGCGACTACGGCGGCTACGGCTACATCGGCGAGGGCGGCCTCGGTGGGCTCGGCGGCTACGGGAGCTGGGGGAGCTTCGGCGGCTGGGGACACGGGCTCTGACATGGGATTCACGCTCCAAGAGGCCCAGTGGCTCGTGAAGTTCTACCGGCACCTCCCGGGCGGCGGCGCCGCGACCGCGGACGCGCAATACGGGGACGCCGACGCGCAGTACCACGAGGACGCCCCAGCCGAGGCGCAGCGCGGCTACAGCGACCACCAGGCCGCCGGCTACTACGACGACTACCGATAATCTCAAATTGCGAGGAAAGAGAAAGAGGACCCGACCATGGACGAGAAAGACAAGACCGCAGTCACCGCCTCGGACGTGCTCCCCGGCGTGAAGTTCCAGGACCCGCGGCCGACGGACCTCCAGGTCTTCTTCAGCCTTCTGCCCACGGTGCTCGGCGGGCTCGCGAGCCGCTCGGACACGCGCTCGGCGAACCCGACCGCCTTCATCCTCATCCGCGAGTGCCTCGGGCAGTGCGCCGCGATGGGCACGCTCCGCGCGACGTTCGTGTGCAACGATGGCTCGACGCTCGCGCTGATGCCGCAGAACCAGGTCGGGGTGGGAGTCCAGGCCCCGATCCAGCACCAGCCGGGGAGCCAGGGCGTGATGGTCCAGCAGTACCCGAACCAGCCGGGCCAGGGCCAGCCGAGCCAGCAAGCCTACGCCGGGGGCGGGGGCGCCGTGCAGCAGTACCCGAACCAAGCGCCGCCTCCGCAGCACGGGATGCCGTTCGGCGACGGGAGCAAGGGAGTGATGGTCGCCATGTTCCCAAACCAGCAACCGCCGCCGCAACAGCCGCCGCAGCTCTGAGATGTCGATGATCGAGTGGACCCCAGCGAAGAAAGCCGTGGTGGCGGGCGCCGCCATCGGCATGGGTCTGCTCATTTTCTCGTCGCGGAGGCGCTACAAAGACCACAACGGCTCCGCGCTCGCCCACTCGCTCGACCCGGAGCTTGACGCTCCGACGCGCTCGGCCGTGCTGACCGCGCTCGCGGGCGAGCACGACCCCGCGGTCCTCTCGGTGCTCGGGGCCAAGCTCGCCGCCGCGGGGTTCGACCAGACCGCCGCGACGGTGGGCAAGCGCGCCGCCGAAGTCTCGCGGGCGAACTCGCCGCACCACGTCGGGCAAGCCTTCGGGCACTCGGCCATGGTGTGGCACGCCCAGAGGATGCTCCGGCAGCTCGGCTACGCGGTGCCGCTCACGGGCGTACAGGACGACGCGACGACCCTCGCGGTGAAGCGCTTCCAGTCGCTCCACGATCTCGACATCGACGGGATCATCGACCCGAGGACCAACGCCGCGCTCGCCGCGGCCGTGGCGGGGAGCACCTGACATGCCGCTCCTCTTCTGGCTCCTCCCCGGCGGCTTCCTGATCTGGATCCTCGCCCAGCGCCACGCCGAGGCGCGGATCGCGCGCGAGCGGCAGATGACGGGGCCCGCGGGGCCGGTCACGGGCGCCCATTATCCCTTTCCGCGCCCGCCCGCGCGCGAGCGTCTTCTTCTCCCGCGGCGCCCGGCGCCCGCGACGACGGCCGACTACCTCCAGCACCTCCACGAAGCGACGGTCGCCGCGCAGATCCTCGACACGTACAAGCCCCAGGCCCTCGCCGCCGACATCGTCTCGCTCATGCAGGCGCCGGCGGAGGTCGTGCAGGCATTCCGCGTGCTCTCGGCGCCGCTCGACGTGCTCTCCGCGCAGAAGGACCTGAACGTCCTCGGCGCGCAGCCGCCGCTCGCGGAGGACGGCGTCCCGGGCCCAGAGACGCGCGCGGCTGTGAGGAGCCTGCAGGCGCGCTTCGGCGAGCCGGCGACGGGCAGGATGGACGGCCGGACGGCGCTGCTCGTCCGGTACTCGATCGGGTGCATCAACGCGCAGGATCGCGCGCACATGGGCGCCGTGGCCGCGCAGGCAGCGCAGACAGGAGCATGACGATGGCGAGGAAGAAGAAGCGCCCGTACAAGTGGATCGGGCCGACCGGCGTCAAGAAGCACAAGGGAGCGCTCCACCGTGCGATGGGCTACGCCCCCGGCGAGCACATCCCGACGCGCGAACTCGAGAAGGAGGTCCACAAGGGCGGCCACGTCGGGCACATGGCCCAGTTCGCGCTCAACGTGCGCGGCCTCAAGCACCACCACGGCCCGCTCTCGAGGACCTCTCTCGCGAGGCGCCGCCGCCGCATGCGTCACGCGCACCACACACGCACGCGTTGAGGAGAAAGAACATGCTCGAAGAAAAAGACTTCCCGTTCATCAAGACAGGCATCGCGCTCAGCATCGCCGGCAGCATGATCGAGAGGCGCTCCTCGCAGGCCGTCGCGGCGACGCCGAGCGAAGCCCACAAGGCCGAGTTCCAGTCGTGGACGACCGGCGGCGCGCTCACGGCTGACCTCGGCGCGGGGCTCATCGTGTACGGCGTCTACAAGCGGAGCCCTTTCTGGGGAGGCGCGCTCGGCCTCGGGTGGCTCGCGCTCACGGTGATGGGCACGAAGAACCCCGAGAAGTCCCTGTCCATGCTGGACCGCCTCGAAGGGCCGCGCCCCCTGCCCGCGCCGAGGGCGGGCTGGGAACCGTGGGAGCGTCGCGAGGAGTGGCGCGAGCGCCCGTGGGAACGCCACCACGAGCGCCGCTGGTGGTAGACGAAACAATTCTCAAATCAAGAACAAGGAGAACTCATCATGGTCGATTACAAGAAGGCAGCCCTCGTGGGCGCGGGCATCGGGACGGTCGCGAGCTTTATCTTCGGACGCAAGCGCGCGCGCGGCCTCGACTGGGGCAAGATCCTCAAGTACGCGGCCGTGGGCGGCGGCGCCACGATGGTGGCCGGGTACGCGATGGCCGAGACCGGCAGGCCCATCGGGATGCTGGCCGCGAAGGGCGAGTTCACGGGCTGGGAGCACGGCGGCTGGGGCCGCGGCTGGGGCCACGAGCACGAGCACGAGGGCTGGGGCCACGAGGGCCGCGAGCGCGAGCACTTCCGCCGCTGGTAACAGCGCATGATGTACGGACCCTATGCCTATCCCTGCTACGCGCCCCCTGACGAGTGGGGGTGGGCGTTCGGGCACCCGTACGATCCCCAGCGGTACGTCCTCCACGACGGCCCACCGCCGCTCGAGTGGTGGAACGGCCCGGAGCACCCCGGGTGGAGCGCCGACTACGCCTGGCCCCACGGGCCGGAGTTCGCCGGCCTCGACCTCGGCTCCTTGCCGCAATACGGCCGGGAGTGGGCCGAGAAATTCGGGGAGAAGCTCGGGACGCTCGGAACCGCGGCGGAGGGCGCGTGGAAGAACTTGAGCCAGGGAGTCTCGAGCGGCTTGCCGAGCTTCAAGCCGTTCGGCGAGGTGACGCAGAAAGCGTCCACGGCCGCCGACGAGGCGACGCTGGCGGCGGCGGAGGCGCGGAGATCCATCGCGGCCGTGCGCGACAGGGCCACGCGCACGCTCGACCAGGTCGACCGGACCGCGAAGGAGCACGAGGAGACGGTGAAGATCGCGAAGTACGTCCTCGTGGGGCTCGGCGTCCTCGGGGGAACTGCGCTCCTGTATTCGATGGTTAAGTAACGACGCCATGATCGACCGGAGCAAACCCATCGGCCACCACTGCACGGCCTGCATGCGCGGCGTCGGCCCGGACTGGGTCCCGTCCTGCCCGCACTGCGGCGCGTCCGGCACGATCGCGGTCGGCGACGTGACCTCAACCGGCAACCGCTGGATCGGCGCGGGCCAGAAGCCGCAGCTCCTCGCGGACGTGCCGGAGGCCGACTACGAGCGCATCTCGACCGGGACGCGCGAGTTCGACCGCGTGCTCGGCGGGGGCATCGTCACGGGCTCGACGGTGCTGATCGCGGGCGACCCGGGCATCGGCAAGAGCACGCTGCTCCTCCAGGTCTGCATCGACCTCTCGGTGGCCCCGATGACGGACGACCAGACGGGCGAGCGGATCGACGACCTCGTCATCCTCTACGTTTCGGCCGAGGAGACGACCTCGCAGATCAAGGGCCGCGCGGTCCGCCTCTCGAGGGAGTCGAAGAAGCTCTACCTCCACAACGAGTCCGACGTCACGGAGGTCGGCAAGCAGATCGCCGAGCTTGACCCGGACATCCTCATCGTGGACAGCATCCAGACCATGGTGATGCCGGGCGTCGACGGGGCCGCCGGCACCGTGACGCAGGTGCGGGAGTGCGCGCTCTACCTCCGCGACCTCTGCAAGCGGCGCGGCATCGGCTGTTTCTTCGTGGCCCACGTGACGAAGGACGGGACCATCGCGGGCCCGAAGGTCCTCGAGCACCTCGTCGACGCGACGCTCGAGTTCCACAAGGAGGGGCTCGGAGACATCCGCTCCATCCGCGCGAACAAGAACCGCTTCGGCTCGACGGAGGAGATGGCCCTCTTCCGGATGACCCGCGAGGGCCTGCGCTCGATCGAGAACCCGAGCGAGCTGCTCCTGCAGCACCACAAGGACGGCAAGGAGGGCGTGTGCATTGGCCTCGTCGCGACGGGCCCGCGCCCGTACGCGGTCGAGTTCCAGACGCTCCTCGGCCCGTCCTCCTCGAACGGGGCGTCGAGCGCGCAGCACAAGCGCGTGATCACGGGCCTCTCGAGCCAGCGCGCGACGCAGATCATCGCGATCCTCCAGCGGCGGCTCGGCCTGGACTTGAACCGCGAGGTCTTCGTGAACCTGCCTGGAGGCCTCGACGACGTGAAGGACCCGGCGCTCGATCTGCCGCTAGCGCTCGCCCTCGCGTCGTTCGCGCTCGGCACTGCCTTGCCCCCGTCCTTTGTCGCCTTCGGCGAGGTCGGCCTCGCGGGCGAAGTCCGCCCGGTCACGTACATCGACGCTCGCATCAAGACCGCGATGTCGATGCACTTCGACATGATCGTGGGCCCCAGGCGCCCGTCCTACGACTTCGGGCCCGAGGCGTCACAAGCACTGGCGATGCCGCTCTCGGACGAGGAGGTGAACCTCAACGAGAGGTATTATCCCGTCACGTCGCTCGAGGAGGCGTTCGACCTGCTCGAGGGCTTCGTGATCGTGCCGCCCGAGCCCAAGCAATCGAAAATCAAGAAAGACAAACGCAAGAGCCCCCTCCGCGAGGCCGAAGAGAACGAGAGCGAGATCCAATGAACCGAAACTTTCCGCCGCCCCCGCCCCGCCCCATGGACGCGCGCCTCGGCCGCCAAGACATGGGCGCCTACGCCCCGCCGCGCCTGCTCATGGCGCTCATCGGCCAGAGCGAGAGGCGCTACATGTTCCAGCAGGAGGCGCTCATGAAGCTCGACGCGGGCCTCGGCGACCTCGCGCTGGCGTTCGAGGGCGAGCAGCTCCCTCCCGCCATGGGCGAGCACCTCGCCATCCTCTTCGCGAAGGGGGAGGCCAAGAAGCAGAACCTCGAGAACATCATGAAGGGCGAGCTTGACTGGCAGGACGAGCTGAAGCGGTTCCTCATGGGCCGCGGACCGAGGGCTCCGATGCGCCGCCCGCCGCCGCAGCTCGGGCCGGGCTACCCGCAGCAGCAGTACCCGCAGCAACCGGGCCAATACCCGCAGCAGCCGGGATACCCGCAGCAGGGCTCCTACCCGCAGCCCGGAGGCGGAGCCTACGGGCCGGGCCCCGCCGAGCAGCAGCGAGGAGGGCAGTATGCGCAGCCGCAGCAGCAGCAACCACTGCCCGAGATGCCGCAAGGCCCCGTCGACTACCGCGACCCGAAGCAGGCCGCAGCAGCGCTCCTTCGGGCGCAGCCCATGCCGCTCGGTCCTATGTCGAACCAGCCGAACCAACCGATGCAGCAGCCGCAGCAAGGCGGCGCGTACGTCCCCCCGTACGTGCCGGGCGCAGCTCCGGCCCAGGCTGCGTACGGCGTCCCGCCCGGCGCGTACGTCCCGCCGCCGTCGCAGGCGCCAGTGGTCCAGGCCGCGCCCGAGACCGCGACGCAAGTGATGCAGCAGTCGCAGCCGCAGCCGGCCGTGAACGTCTCGGCCCCGAACGGGGCCACGAAGAACGCGACGTCTTGACGCCGCGCGCATGAAGAAGGAGAAGAAGATCATGGCAAAGAAACGCAAGACCCGTCGCCACCACGGCTCGCTCCGCGCGGCCTACACGGCAGCCAAACGCGAGTACCACCGCGCCGGCGAGGCGCTCAGGCGCGCCAGCGGCGGCCACAAGCGCAAGGCTAAGCACCGCCGGAGCCGCTGATGCCGAGGGACCTCGACCTCGACGTCGACCACCCGGACAAGGTGGCGCGGATCCTCCGCAACGCGGCTGCGACCTACTACGAGGCGGCGAGCGAGCTGGAGAGCGCCTGGCAGGACCCGGGCGCGGGCCGCCCCTGGGAGAAGATCGCGAAGATCCTCGAATCGGCCGCCGACAAGGTCGACAAGGTGGTCTGAGCGATGCGGACCATCGACGCCAGCTTCATCTGCGACGGCCTCTGGGTGGGGAGCGCCCCGCCCACCGGCCACACGCTCGCCAGCACCGGGTTCTCCGTGCTCGCGCTCTGCGCGGAGGAGCACCAACCGCCGCACGAGGCGTTCCCCGGGATGTACGTCGTCCGGGTGCCGCTCATCGACGACGGCTCGCCGCTCACCCACGCGCAGATCGCGCGATCGATCGCGGCCTCCGAGGCTCTCACGACCGCGCTCCGGAGGCACAAGGGCGTGCTCGTCACGTGCATGCAGGGCCGGAACCGATCCGGCTTCGTCGCGGCGCTCACCTTCGCGCGCATGACCGGCTGCGACGGCAGGACTGCGACGCGGGTCGTGCAGCAGCGGCGGCGCTCGCCGTTCGGGCCGGCGCTCACGAACCGCGAGTACAACAAGGCCCTCGCGCTCATCGGCCCCGCCCGCGAGCGCGGCGCGATTACGGCGCAGGCCGCCCACGCCGCGGGGGTGTGACGTGACCCCGTCCGACTTCGCGCACGCGGTCCTCGCGCGGCTCGGGCTCCCGGAGAGCGCGAATAACGTGGCCGCGCTCGTCGCGTTCCAGGCGAACGAGGGCGGGCACATGGCGAACGCCGCCGCCTACAACCCCATCAACACGACGCTGAAGCTCCCCGGCAGCCACCCCGTGACGCCGGTCGGCGTGCAGGCATACTCGAGCTGGGACCAGGGGATCGAGGCGACCGCGAGGACGCTCGCGCAGTCGAACATGAGCGCCATCACGGCAGCCCTCAAGCGCAGCGCGCCGCCCGACGAGACGCTCCGCGCCGTCGCGGGCTCGCCTTGGGGCTGCACCATCTGCAGCAAGACGCCGGCGGCGAGCCTCCAGCACTACGCGGACAAGCTCTTCCCCATCGGCAAGGGGATGCTCGACACGGGCGAGAGCACGCTCAAGGAACTCTTCGCGTTCCGCTCCACGGCCTCGAAGGTCGGCGGGGCCGTGGTCGCGGCCTCCCTGCTCGCCGGGCTCGGCGTCGTCGGGTACCTGCTCGTGAGGAAGGTCAAGAGGGTCGAGGTGACGCCATCATGAAGGGATTTTGAGAAATGCTCTACGTCGCTCCCGACGGGAGTATCCTCGACGACGGGTACGGGATGGCGACGGCGCCGGCCTACGCCGTGGACGAGCACGGCGCGCGGCTCGAGCTTTCGCCCGAGGACGCGCTCGGCCTCACGCGGCAGTACCAGGCCCAGTTCCGGAGCCGCCTCCCGCTCGGGGACGCGGTCGCGCGCGTGACGAAGGCCGTCGGCATCCAGCCGTGCACGCCGTGCGAGGCGCGCCAGCGCGCGATGAACCAGTTCGGCGACCGCCTCGCGGGTTACCTGCCCTGGCAGCGGCGCTGACCGCGGGTCACTTGTAGAGCTTGCTCTCGAGTCGCCGGATCTTGACGGCCGACTCGCCGAGCGCGGCGCGCAGCTCCTTGATCTCCGCGTCCCTGTCGCCGAGCTGGTCGAGCGCCCTCGAGAGCCTCTCGTCGTAGCGCGGCTCGGCTTTGCCCGCCTCCCCGGCCTTCTTCGCGCGAAGCTCCTCCAGCTCGTGGACCTTGTCGAGCAGGTGGTACGCGAGTACGCGAGCGACTGGATCACGTCGCGGTGCACGGTGACGCCCTGCCCGTCGCCGACGTCGGGGCACTTGGCGATGAACCCGAGCACGTCGATGTTCGCCATGAGACCGGGCCTCTTGGTCCGGACGAAGAACGTGTGCGCCCTCGTCTCGGCCGAGAGCTTGTCGGGCGTGTCGCGCGAGACGCTCGCGGGCCAGTCGTCGTCGATGTCGAGGACGGAGGCGCGCTTGGCCTCCTCGCTCATGGTCTTGACCGGCTCGAGCGCGCTCGGCGGCACCGATATGTCCTCGACGCCGACGGGCCTCGGGGGAGCAGTCCTGTAGGGGTCGCGACCGATGGTCATCTCTTCCTCTTTCTTGCCGTTCGTCGGGAACTGGGCGACAAGCCTGCCGTTGATCGACCCGGGCATCAGAGCGTCTCCGGGTCGACCTCGAGCACGATCGGCGGCGCGAACACCGGGTCGGCGGGCGACGGCGGCCCGAGTGGTACGGTCGTCTTCGAGGCGAGCGCGGGCGCGATGTCCTGGGGGACGAAGACGGGGAGGCCGTCCTCGGTCGCGGGCGCGGCGATGCTGCCGGGGGCGCCCGGCTCGTTGATGGGCACGGGCGGGAAGATCTGGGGAGGTCCGAAGTTCGACATGGCTCCCAGCTTAACCCTTGCGCGGCGTCATGTCTGCGGGGCGGGCTCCTGGGCCGCGTCCCCCGCCTCCTCGGCCTCCTGCATCGCCTGGAACTGCGCCGCCTGGTTGCGGACGCTCTCGAGGAACTCGCGGCAGTAGTCGCATGCCGGGTTCTCGCCGCCGTGCTCGCCGAGGACGACCCCGAGGAGCAGGCCGTTCCGGATCGCCTCGGGCGGCGGGAGCTTCTTCTCGAACGCCTGCTGGGTCATCGTCATGGTCGACGCGCAGTACGCGCACGTGTCGGGCTGGAGGGACATGCGCGAAGCGTACACCGTCGGACTGACGGCACGCAATCACGACGTGATGAGCTTGCGCCAGATCGGGCCGAGCACGAGCCGGCTCGGCAGCGCCGCGATCCTCCAGAAGAGCCTACGACTGATCCTCGCGGTCCGCGTCCCCATGGTCCGTCCTCCCTTCCGGCCCGAACTCGAGATCGAGCACCTCGTGGGCCTTCTTGAGCGCTTTGTTCGTGAACTTGTGCCCGCTCCTCCAATCGGAGATGACCTTCCTCGCCTGGTTCTTCCGGTTCTCCCAGGTGCTCGACAGGGTGCGCTGCTTCCTGGCGATTTTTTGTCCGGGCGCCCGGGAGTCGGCGTTCTTCTCTTCGCGTCCTTTCTGCCCATCGCTCGTCATGGCCTGGGTGGCGCGGAGATCGGCCAAGTGCTCCTCGTAGATCTCGAGATCGATCGAGTCGATCGCGCGGTCCGCGATCCCTCTTTTCTTGTGGTCGCTCGAGAGGACCGTGATGACGGCGGTGTCGCGGACGACGAGGTCGATCTCCTCGCCGCGCGCGGTGGACGCCACGTAGATGCGGGCGTCGCCGCTCAGCGTCCGCCGGCGGGTGGCAGCCGCGCCCTGGACGACGGCCTGAAGCTCGGCCTCGACCTCGGCCTCCGGCACCCCCGAGCGCCAGCGGGAGGCGAACTGCTCGATGGCGTGGTGGGTGAGGCCGAGCCGGCTCATCGCCTATGATTCTACCAGGCGCCGCACTTCCGTCTTCGACGACGCGGTCTTGCCGCCCGACGTGAGCGCGACGGGGGTCCCGAGGGCCTCGCCGATCACGAGCGCGTGCTCGGCGCGCACGCCGGCCTTCGTCATCTCGAGGATGGGCTCGACTTCCCACAGTATGCGCCCGAGCGCCTCCTGGGCGCGAAGGTCGTTCGGGATCGTCCTCTCGAGGTCCTTCAAGACGCGGCCCCCGTGCCGGTACTCCCAGCACACAGGCATCACGCCCCTCGAGACGAACTTGTCGACGTGCGTGACCGCAAGCCCGTCGCACCAGCCGATGACGCCGAGTGCGTAGCGGGCGAGCACGAGGTCCAGCGGGCCCGAGCGGAAGTTCTCCTGCCACGGGCCGGTCTTGTTGTGGACCACTCGGTCGTGGATGACGTCATCGCCGCCTACGAGGACTTCGCGGCGCGGGCGAACATCGTCGACGAGACCTTCCTCGCGCGCGAGCTTGCGGGGAGCGGCCACGTCGTCTTCGAGGGCGCGCAGGGGGTCCTCCTGGACGAGTGGTGGGGCTTCCACCCCCACACGACCTGGAGCACGTGCACGTTCGAGAACGCGGAGAAGCTTCTTACCTCCGCGGGGTACAGGCGCCGCGCCGAGCGGCTCGGCGTCCTCAGGTCGTACTGCACGCGCCACGGGGCGGGTCCGATGCCGACCGATGGCTGGGAGTGGGACAACCTCTCGGCGGATGACACGACGTACTTGCGCTTCGGGGTCTGGATGACCTGCGGGGCCATCCTGGGCCGCGCGGGCGGCGGGTCGTGCGGCTTGTTGTCGCCGTAAGTCTTCCCGTTGATCTTCGACTCGGCCTTCGCCCGCCAGTCGGAGAGCTTGCCGAAGACCTCTGCGGCGAGAGCCGCCGCCTCGGCCTCCCCGTCGTACTTGTCCGGGTGCACGATGAGCGCGATGCGGTGGTAGGCCTTCCTGAGGGCCGCGAGCTTGTCGCCGGCGAGCTGCCCGAACACGTCCTCGGGGCACGCGGCGCGCGCGAGCACGGCCTCGACGGCCTTGAGGTCGCTCAGCATGGTCCTCGACGTAGGGCGATCATCACGATTTGAGAACTCCCCAGGACGCCCCGACGGGCTCGGTGTCGAACCCGCACGAGCGGAGCTGTCTCGCGACCCAGGCGGCCTTCTCTTCCTGCGTCATCTTGGCGAACCCCTCGACGTACTCCGGGTCGAGGACCGTGAGGACGCACGTGAAGCAGATGTCGACGAGCTGCTGCTCCCTCCGCGCACTCATTTCAATCCTCGAATTTCGTCACAACTGTACCACTCCTCGGGTCGGCCCGGGAGCTTGCGGTAGAGCCTCTTGTCCGGCGGTGGGGGCTCGCCAATCTCGACGGGCTGGTGGACCGTCCAGTTGCATTTCTTGCACCGCCACGACGCGATCATGTCGGGCGCGTCTGGCGCGGTGAAGGGGACGTTCTCCACGTCCTCGATCCGTTCCCACTCATGGAGGTTGACGCCGCTCGTAGCTCCGCGTTCAGTCATGGTTCCTCCTCGAGATCGCCGAGCGCGTAGACGAGCCGGCACCTCGGGCACTCGTCCCCGTCGCGCTTGCAGGAGTGCTCGTCCGAAAGGGAGTCCGCGAACTCGTACGCGGCCTCGATGACGACCTCCGTCTTCTGCCGCTCCTCCTCCCAGGCCTCCTGGGCCTTCCTGTACTTCTTGTGGATGGCGTCCCGCTCGCGGGCGAGGCGCTTGACGGCGTTCGTCATCGTCTCGGTGGGCTCGGCGCACGCGACGCGCCGTACGGCCTCGATCTCGCTCGTCAGGTTCTCGGCGACCTTGGCGACCACGGCCTCGGCGATGCGCCAGACGACGTTGTCGGCTGCGTTGGCCTTGGCCTCGGTCGGATCCTTGACGAAGTCGAGGAGCGCGCGCGACGCGGCGTTCTCGAGGGTCTGCGTGCGCTCGCTCATAGCTCCTGAAACCTCGCGCGGACCTCGCGCATCGTCTCCGCGAACGCCGGCAGCGCCTGCGGGTCGTCGCGCCATGCGAGCCCGCGCTCGATGAGGTCGTAGTGGTGCTGGATGCGAGCGCCGAGCGAAGCGCCTTGGGCGTCGCGGTCGCGCCCGAGGAGCCACAGATGATCGGCGATCGTGAGGATGGCCGCGATGTCGTGCGTCACGACGAAGATCGTGTTCTCCTCCGAGATCGAAGCAACCTGCCGGACGAGGGCGCAGACCTTGTCCTTCATGAGCGGGTCGAGCCCCGTCGTCGGCTCGTCGAGGATGAGGAAGTGCTCCGAGCAGAGGAGCTGCTGCGCGATGGCGACGCGCTGCTGCTGGCCGCCAGAAAGCTCCGCCGGGTAGCTATCCCATTTGTCCGAGAGGTCGAAGCGCTTGAGGAAGTCCATCGACTTGTCCTTCGCCTCCGCCGCACTTGCGCCCGCGCGTCTCGATGCTGTGACGAGATTGCCGAGCACCGTGCGGTGTCGAAGGAGCGGATATTTTTGCGCGACGTAGCCGACGAGCCCCGCGTGCACTCTCTCGCTCTTGTCACCGGCTCCGACGCGGATCTCGCCAGACGTCGGCTCCTGCAAGCCCGTCATGATGCGCGAGAGCTGCGTCTTGCCAACACCCGACGGTCCGAGGATGCCGACGACCTGCCCCGTCACGCAACCCGGTCGAACGATGTCGCGAACCTCCGCCGAGAGGTTCGCGAGGATGGGCCTGCCACCGTACGCGAGTCCGATGTCCTTGATGCTGACGAGAACGTCCTTCAACTCGTAGGAGACGCGAGCACCGTTCTGCCCGATCGGATGAAAAGCCTCGATTTGCACTTGTCATCCGTGCGAGAGGAGCACCATCACGAACTGACCGTCGCCCGTGACGAAGAACTCGTGGCAGATGACGTTCTCGACAGTGTCCGCTGTCTTGCTCATCATCTCCTCGATCTCCTCGGGATCGAGATCGAGAGAACCGAGCAAAACAGTCGTGAGCTTGACGGGATAACCCGTCTCGCCGTCGCGATAACCGAGTGACAGCACGAGCTGCTTCGAGCTTTCGAGGTACTCGACACCCACACTCTTGATCGCCGTAGTACCGGTACAAGAGAATTTCTCGACCTCGGTGGCGATCTTGTGCATCGCATCTCCGTACGGCATCCCGGCTTCTGAGATGAACACCTTGAACTTCGAATGGACTTGACCCTTGATCATGTTCTCTCTCCTTCTCTTTCGTGATTCTCAACCCCAGCACTCGAGATAATTCTGTTCGGCATCCACGTCGTGAATCTCCTTCGCGGCGTCGAGCAGGTAGAGGAAAATGTTGCCGTCGGTCTGCGTGTCGACTGGGACGAGCACGTCGTTCCCGGCTCTCAGGATCCAGCAGTCGTGGTCGCGCTGGGTGTAGACGTGGCCGCTGTAGATCTCCTTACCTTCCTCGGCCATGGCCGACGTGATGGGTTTCGGCGAACGAACAATCGAGGAGCCCCTGCCAGTGAGCTTGTCACCACCGGCAACCATCCAGTAGGAATCGCGCTCATCCTCGAGCGGGATCACTTTCCAACTGTCGACCCACCCGAGAGCCTCTTTGATGGCTTTCTCGAGTGTGAAGTACTGGTCGATGGCGTCGTTGAGCTGCTTGGGATTCATCTGGACTTCGCCTTCTTCTCTGCCCGGTCAAGGAGGATGGATTTGGCGAGATTGTCGAGAAGCATGACGAGATCGCAGCCGTATTCTTCTTGGATGGAAGAGCGGTCGGGTCTCATCTCTTTCACGCGAGCCTCCAGCCACCCGGCGATTGTGAGTAGTTCAGTCGGGAGCATCGAGTCGAGTGCGTCAGCGCCGTGTGTCTTTTTCGACGGTTCCGTCATTGTCGCTCCAGCGTGAGGCTCGCATACGGGCAGAGGATGCGCCGAAGCCACGAGAGCGCGAGATCCTGGAGCACGCCGACGACGAGGACAAGGAGCTGGATCGCGAAGACGGCATCGAGCGCGACGTGTTTGTCCTCGGCGAGCATCATCGAGCCGAGGCCGCCCTCGAAGCGGACGAGACCCTCGACGAGCGTGAGCATCACCCAGCCCATCGCCGCGTTCTGCCTGACGGCGTCGAGCACCGCGTCGAGATGGCCGAGCACGACGATCTCGACGACGGCGCCCCACGGCGACATGCGGAGCGTGCGCGCGTGGTCGAACTCTTCCTTCGGGATGGCCTCGACGACGTCGTAGAGGCTCGTCACGAGAAAGACGCCCATGCCGAACACGAGGAGCGCGACCTTGAGCGCGTGGCCGCCGCCAAAGGCGAGCGTGAAGGCGACCGTGAGGCCCGTGAGTCCCAAAAAACGCATCTTCGAGAGCGTGCGCACGAAGGGCCTCGCGGCTGGGAGCACCGTGAGGTACGCGAGCGGAATCGTGAGCAGACACGAAAGACCGATGGCCTGGAAATTTGTCGTGAGGCTCACGAAGAGCTGCTGAGCGAGTCCCTGGTCCGCGAGCCGCGGGTACGCGCGAAGAACGTCCATAGGTCCGGGCATGAACGTCGGTCGCAGGCCCCACGCGATGAAGAAGAGCGCAACGGTGCCAGCACCGAGAATGAAGTGCACGCGCTTCGAGACGCGACCGTTGGGGATCCAGGCGTCGCGGAAGGCCATTAGGAAAGGTCCTTTAACAAGATGATCTCGAACCCATCGTGCTCTTCTCCATCGAAGATGACCTCTAGCTTGCGATCCTTCAGGATCTCGTTGACAGCGACGATGATGTTGAGCACGTCGTCGTCGTATTCGATTCTTGCCGTTTTGCTCATGCTCAGGTTTCCATCCTTCGTAGAGAAGTGATCTCGCTTCTTTCCACTGTCCGGCCTTTCCACTCCCGTCCGATACGATCGCTTCCTATCCGATCGATTCCGTTCCTGTTCTCCGGCCGCTCCAGTCCATTCATTTCATTCCTCTTCCGGCCCTTCCGTTTCCACTCCAGTCGACTCGCCTCCTATCGGGTCCGTTCCCTGTACTGGCCTGTCCTCTCGATTCCGCTATCCGGCCGATCCTGTTCCCTTCTTTCCTATCCTATCCTCTCCAGATACATTCCGCTTTTCCGGCCAGTCCGGTCGTCTTCGTTCCATTATCAACCGTTCCTGTACTTTCCTCTCCATTCCTCTCCATCCGCTCCCTTTTGACCGGCCGCTTCGTTCCCTCACGCCTCCGCTCGCTCCTATCCATTTTCCGACCAATTCTCGTTCCGGTCCTGTCCTATCCCTTACGATCCTTTCCTCGTCACTCCATTCCCATCGATTCCATTTCCGGCCGGTCCGTTCGATTCTGTTCCGTTCGGTTCCCCTACGATACATTCCGTTTTTCCGGCCAGTCCTGTCACTTCGACTCCAATACGTTCATGTCCCGTCCAATCCATTACCGGCCGATCCGCTCCACACCGATCCCGCCACGTCCGTTCCGCTCGCTTCCAATCAGTTCCATTTACCGGCCGATCCATTACTCTCCTGTCGATCCATTACTCTCCTGTCGGCTCCGTTACCGGCCGTTCCACTCCTATACCGTCCAGTCCTGTCCCTTCCTTTCCCCTATTACAGTCCATTCTTACGTTATTCAGCAGCATCGATGTTGAGAGAGTCGTCGAAGCGCCTGAGCGCTCGCTTCACATCTGAAAGCAACGCCACAAGCGCTGACTGGTTGGCATCGATGGCGGCGAGCTGTGCCTCGGTCGCTCCGACCCAGGATCGTAGATACTGCGCGCGAATCCTTGCCAGAGCGTCACGATCCTCTTTCGTTTTGCGAATCTGCCGGAGAGGGCGGCGCCCCGCGTCGCGAGTCGCGGTCCTCGGCATGTGCACGAGCGAACGCGTCTGCACGCGGATGACCTTGCCAGGTTCTTGAGTGACGATGACTGAGATGCGGACCTCATTCATCAGATGGCCGATTTGGCTGATCCAATGTTGATGAGCAGCCTTCTCGACGTCACGTTCGAGGTAACGCCTCAACGGGTGTGACTTGTCGGCGAGCACCTGTTCGAGCACAAACTCGGGTGTGAGCGAGTTTCGCCAATCTCCGCCGCCAGTCATCTCGGTGAAGATGATCCAGGCCTCACGGATCTCTTCGACCGTGTATTTGCCCCTCGCAGTGATCCTAGGGGCCCGCACTTTGTTGACGCGAGCCCCTTTCTTTGTCGACGTCATGACACTTCGCCGTGGGACTGAGCACCGTTCGAGCGGCTCTTGCTTTTGTTCTTGCCACCACCCTTGATGCGCTCCATCTCTTCGTGCACCTGAGCTTGGGTAATGCCCTTGGTCTTCATTGCCGTCATGAGTGCGGGCGGGATGACGAGCCTACGCTCGGGTGAAGAGCAAGCCTTCATGATGCGATCGGTTTCGTTTACGTGAAGGCCCTTGATCTTGAAAAAGCCGTACTCACCGTTCTTTTCCGTTCGCCAGTCGCCGAGACCGACCAGCTCGCCCATGGCGGAGAGCGCCCAGGCCACGTGTTCCATGGGAACCTGATCGACGATCACCTTGACGACGATTTCGATCATCCACTCATCGTAGCGCGGCCGTGCGCGGACGTCGGGAGTGCGGTTCGACCAAGAGCCGACGCGGACGACGTCGTGCTGAAGTTCGGCTGTGGCGGCCTTGCGACCCTTTGGGTCGAGGATGGGAGAGGTGAAGCCCGTCACGCGAACCGCGCGCCGCATCGCCGAAGCGTTGAGTTGCTTTCGACTCGCGGCGACGGCCGTGAGCATACCGGCCTTGATCCATCGACAAGGGATCACCTCCTCGCCCCGCTCGTTGAATGCGTGGGCGTCCACGAACTCGCGCTCGAGATCCTTGGGTTCGCGTTCAGAGTCGAGAGGCGTACCGTCCTGGCGACAGCCGACCATCTTTTCGAGCATCTCGGTGAACGATTTCTGGCCGAATGCGTGGACCAGCATCGGACCGGTACCGATGAGCGCGTAGCAGGCACTATGTGCCTCGATGGAGGGCAGCTTCAGATTGATGGACTTGTTTGATGAACGCATGATTTTATAATTCCTTTCTCTTGTGATGATTCTTGTGTGGCGGTTACCTATCCGCACCTAGCAAGTCGATAGTCGTTACGATGCTTGACGCAATAGCTCTTAGCTCTATTGAGGGAGCGCTACGCTCTCGGCGCCAAGGGTCATTCCCATTTCAGCCTCCGTCGTCCTCGTCGTCGTCATCGTAGACAACGCGACCTCGTTTCGTCGTGACCTCGTTGTTCTCGACGACGATCTTGCCGGTGTCGCTTCGGTCTTCTCCGACCCACTCGACTTCGCCGTTGAGCACGTAACCCCATTTCGCCAAGAAGTGATGGATCAGGTACTGGAGCCATTCGACGTAGTTGTAGAACTTCTCACCACCATCCCACTCGATCGCAGTGCCCTCCTCATTCGGTACCCATTGGCACCAGAGCCCCGGCTGTCCCTCGGGCGGTTCGTTGTAGTTGATGATCGAATCGTCTTTGCTCTGACCACCGAAGCCGGCGCCGCCGACGAAGTACGCCCCGCTCGGCCCGATGGGAAGACCAGTGGCAACGCGTGCCGGGTCCGGCATGCTGTTGCATGGGCTCCACCCATCTCCGGCTCCCGCTCGGTAAGCGTTCCGCTTGATCTTCTCAAGGCGACCTGCGTCCATGTCTTCTTGGGTCAAGCGCTCCATTCGCCGCGTCTCTCCGAACGCTCGGAGATACTGTGTGTGCTCCGGCTTGAGCGGCTTGTCGATCTTGAACTCGCCTGAGAAATTTGTCGTGTAGCCCATGTATCACTCCGCCGTGCCCATGATGACGTCGACGCGGCGGTTCTTGCTGCGCCCGGCTTCCGTGTCGTTCGTCGCGACGGGCTTGTCCTGCCCGAACGCCTTGACGGTGAAGCGGTCGGCGGGGAAGTTCGTCGTCGACTGCTTCATGAGCCAGTCCTTGACCGCGTTCGCGCGGCTCTGCGAGAGCGCCTTGTTGCCGGACGCGTCGCCCGTGTTGTCGGTGTGGCCGTCGATCTCGATGACGAGGTCGGTGATGACGAGGTCCTTCTCGAGCGCGTCGAGGGTCTTCTGCGCGTCGGGGGAGAACGCGGCGCTGCCGGTCTGGAACGTGATGCTCCAGCTCTTCTTCGAGACGACGCTCGTGATGGCAGCGCCGCTCTTGAACGTGGCGACGTCCGCGGACGTGGTCGCGACGGGAGCCTTCTTCAGGAGGTCCTCGACGTAGGACGTGTCGAGCACGTCCGAGACGGGCGGGTAGCTCCCCACGATCTTCGGGTACTGCTGGACGGCGATGTCGCCGAAGGTCGTGTACGTGGCGGCGAAGAGGTTCACGGACCCGGGCGCGAGGCCGAAGACCTGCGCGTTGTCGGCGAGGTCCGAGACCGACGAGCCGCCGAGCGGCACCATGAGCCCCTGCTTGTCTTTCTCGGTCTCGCCCTTGAAGTAGCGAACCCAATACGGGCCGTCGGATTCCTTGTAGACGGCGGCGCTGATCTCGCCGGCGCGCGCGAGCGCGTCGGGGTACGCGCGGACCTGGTCGGCCGCGTCGAAGGACGCCTGGAGGATGCCCTCGACGACGTCGCGGTGGAGCCGATCCCACTTCTTGATGCCGATGAGCGCGCACGGCATCTGGCTCCGGTACTCCTTGGTCGAGACGATCGACTGGAGGCCGCCCTTCTGCTGCGCGACGTTGACGTCGCCGGGCGTCCACGTGACGACGGCGTTCACGCACACGTTCTTGGTCTGGCCCGTGCGGCGCCCCTGGTGCACGACGGGACGGTCCTCGCAGACGCCGAGGATGTACTTCTTCGGGGCCTCGAGAAAGTTGTCGACGTTCACCCAGTTGAGCGCGTCGGGGTCGTACGTCGTCTCGTCGGGGTTATTGAGGATGCCGTTGTCGCCGGCCCATTTCATGGCGACGTTCCAGTCGCCGTCGCGGATCACGCCGGCGATGAGCGCGCCCTGGGCCTTCTTCGGGCTGTCCTTCCACTCGGCGGGGCCCATGAACTTGTCCTCGCCGCGCGAGTAGCCGAGGACGCCGACGGTCTCGGCGGTGCAGTCGGCGCAGATCTTCTTCAGGTCCGCGTTGAGCCCAGCGAACCAGCTCGGAGTGCCGTCGCCCATGAGCGTGATGAAGTGCACGCCGTCCGTCCCCTCGATGTTCTTGGCGACGTTCTTCGCGAGGGCCATGAGCTGAGCGGCCATCTTGCTGGTGTCGTCCTCGCGGGTGAAGTGGAGGTTCACGTTGCGTGCAGCCATGAGCGAGCCCTGCGTCGTGTCGGCGCCGCCGTTCGCGTAGAGCAGGCCCATCTGCGCGTTCCACGCCCACACCATCGCGCGCACGTCCGTACCCTTGCCAGTAGCGACGGTGCCCGGGAGCGGCGTCTTCGGGACCGACGCGCTCTGCACGGTGTTCTCTTTCAGCGTCGGCAGCTCCGCCGTCTTCGGGACCTCGGCCTCATGTCCGGGCATCTTGCCGACGACGGCCCGGATGCCGAAGAAGAGTCCCACTGCACCGAGGATCGCGATGAGGACGACGGGCCCACGCTTGATTCTGATCGCCATGTTCCTTCTCTTTCTTTTTCCCGGCCGCGTTTCCTGGGCGCGATCCGAGCAACGGATTCAGACGGTGGAGATTCCGCCGCAGCTCATGCCTTGGCGAGGCCTTGGGACAGCCTCTTGGCAGTCGCATTTCGGATCGCCGCATCGAACCTGCAGCCGATCCCAGGTGGGGACGACGTGGAGCCCTCCGTGATGCTTCGCCAAGCAACACCGGACAGTCATGGCCGGAATCTTGGCGTTGCATAATTTCTTGGTCTTGGGGGACCTCATCGCTTCGCGTCCTTGTTCTCGAACAGTTCCGAGAAGCTGTCGGGCGAGACCTCCTCCTCGCCGACGCGCACGTTCTTCACCGTCGACGTTGCGTCGGTCGAGACGCGCACGTTCGGGTTCTTGCCCTCCTTCTCCCACTTCTCGAGCTGGGCGAGCGCGCTGTCCTCGTACGCGAGGTTATCGAGGTCGGCGCCGTTGATCATGCTCTTCGAGACCTCCATGAAGTACTCGATCTGTCCCATCTTCTCGGAGTAGTCCTCGGCGAGCTTGTCGAGCGTCTGGTCGTAGAGTTCCTTCTCGGCCCCGCCCGACGCCATCATCTTCTGCGCGCGCTGGAAAGCGGAGAAGCCCTTCGTGACCATCTTGTACTCCTCGGTCCGGAGCTTCACGTCCGCCTGGATGTCCTGCATGAGCATCGACGAGGTGTCGCGCATCTTCTTGAGCGCCTTGAGGAGGTTGTCCATCCGGACGAGGAGCGCCGAGAGCGTCTTGTTCGAGGCCTCGAGACGACCGGCCTGCCTGCCCGAGAGCTGCATCTGGCCGCGCATGTCGGCGGCGTTGTCGCCGCCCTGCTCCATGATCTTCTTGGCCTGCGCGGCGCGCTGAAGCTCGTGGACGCGCTCCTCCTCGTTCTTCGAGATGAAGGACGCGAGCTGGTCGCGCTGCCCCTGGAGGCTCCCGATGGCCTCCTCCATCTCCGAGAGGCGCTCCTTGAGGCGCGCGACGTACGTGTTGAGGATCCCGATCGGGTCGATGTCGATGAACTGCCGCGTGAGCCAGCGCGTGAGCGACCGGTACCCGTAGAGCGCGAGCGTGCGCATCTTCGGGTCGAGCACCACCCAGAGCATGGCGCCGAGCGCTGCGCATGCGCCCGCGAGCTTGAGGGTGTTCGTCGCCATCTCGAGCAGGAACGGGACGATGAGGCCCCAGTAGTAGATCCCGGTCGCGGCAATCGCGCCGACGAGGAGGAGGGTCACGAGGTTCCGGCCCCACGCCTCGCGGGACTTGAGGAGATCCGACATCTTGTTCGATTCGGTCATGGTCATGCTTTCGGCATCGCGTCGATGCGGCGCTTCTGGTCTTCGAGTCGCGAGACAACCTGCGCGTGGGCGGCGTTGAACCCACCGAGCACGGCGTCGAGCCGGTGGGCCTCGTCCTGCATGTTCTGGATGTCGGTCTCGCGCTTCGTCTTGAGCGATGCGATCTTCTCCTGGATAGCCTTGATCTGCTCCTCGCTCGACGCGATAAGCTGCTCGCTCGCGGTGATGGCTTCCTGGGCCGCGCCGATCTTCTTGTCCCGGGCCTCGTTGAACGAGTGCTGGAACTCGTCCTTCGCCTTCTGCATCACCGAGAGGAGCTGGTCGAGCGCGCCCGTCACGTCGGCGGGCGTCGTGTGCGTGGTCTTGAGGGCGACCTTGAAACGCGTGCGCTCGTCGGAGATGTCCTCCTTGAGAAGCTCGTACTGCTCCATGAACGCGGCGTACGGCGCGGGACACGCGGCCTGGAGCCTGGTCTCGAGCTTGGCGAGGGCCTGCGCGTCGGGCTGGGCGGCCCCGGCCTGGCGGAGGACGTCGTGCGCCTCTTGCTGCGCGCGGTGCATCTCGGCCGGGAGCGGGGTGTTCCGCGCGGGCTTGTCGGGGACTTCCTCGGCGACGATGTTCTTCAGGAACCCGAACACCGACGTCCTCTTCGCTGCGTCCGTCATTTGCCGATCCTTTCGCCGAGCCAGCCCTCGACCGCCCGCGTGACGGCGTCGGAGACGGAGCAGTCCTCCTCGACGCACTGGAGGCGCAGGCGCCTCACGGTGTCGTGCGGGAGGTGGACCGCGAGCCTCTTGCCGCCCTCGGGGCGTCGCCGCCGGCTGGCCCCGTTCGTCGTCTTCTTCCGTTTACTCATGGTGCTAGAGGACTAAGGGACTACAGTGCTCGAGGACCGCCTGCAAGCTAAATCGATCGAACCGCCCGTCAAGGGTCGCTCACCGCGACACCCATCCCTGGCGCTTCGCCTCGTCCACGCGGTCGACGTGCGGGGTCTTGACGCGCGGTTTCTGCGAGCCGCGGCATAGTTGGCGGGCGCGGGCGCCGCACGAGGGGTACCGGACGCGCAACACTCGCTCGGCATATGTGAGGGGCTCGGCCTTGATGCGTCCCGTCCCGTGGCACTTCGGGCACTTCGGCATCAGAATTTTTCGGCTTCGCTCGCGAAGGTCACCCCCTCTGGGGCGTCGTCCCGCTGCGGCTTGCTGTTCCGGTAGGCGCCGAGCGGGATATGGATCTCCGTGAGGAACGGCATCACGTGCTTGAACATAAATTCGCCCTGAAGCTCGAGCATCTCCGCGTCGAAACCGCCCGCCGCGTTCCGGTGCCCATCGATGAGCAAGAAGAAGATCCGCTTCTTGCCTGGCTGGGCTTTCAACGCGACTTGGATGACCCGGAAAATGGCGCGCGCGCTCTCCTCGAATCCTTCGTGGGCGTAAACGCGGTGGAAAAGAACGACCTGCCCGTCTCTCTCTTCGATCGTCGAATGGCTCCCCATGTCGCTACCTCTTCTTCCTCTTCTCGAGGCTCTTGAACCCGATCTCGAGTGCGGCGCGCAGCGCGTCCATCCGCGTGCACGTGATGCCGGGCACGGAGAGCTTCTCCGCGATCCTCTCGGCGCGCGCCGGCCAGTCCTTCGGGACGCGGATGGACAGTTGGACCGTGCTGATGCCTTCGTCGGCTTTCCTCATGGCCGCCAAGGTAGCGATGCCGCTGCGGAAACGCAAGGGTTAGATAACTCCCAAACAATGTCACTTGACTCCCAGACAACGTCACTTGACTCCCAGCCCAGGATCGTTACCTTGCTCCCCATGACAGCCCGCGCAATCGGTTCCGGTACCATCTCTTTCGGCCTCGTCTCGATCCCCTTCAAGGTCTACACGGCGGCCTCCTCGCAGAACCTCTCCTTCAACCTGCTCCACAAGAAGTGCGGCGGCCGGATGAAGCAGCAATATCTCTGCCCCGTCGATAACGTCGTCGTCGAGCGCACCGACATGGTCAAGGGCTTCGAGTTCGCCAAGGACCAGTACGTCCAGTTCACGGAGGAGGAGCTGAAGAAGCTCGAGTCCGCGAAGATCGACTCGCTCGAGATCACCGAGTTCGTCCCCGAGGAGACCGTGGACCCCATCCACGTCGAGAAGAGCTTCTACATCGGGCCGGACAAGGGCGGCGACAAGGCGTTCCAGCTCCTCGCGCAGGCCATGGAGGGCGCCGGCCGGGTCGCCGTCGGCCGCTACTGGACCCGCGGCCGGCAGCAGGTCGTCTTCATCCGGCCGTACAAGAACGGCCTCGTCCTCCAGTACATCTACTACGCGGGCGAGGTGCGGAGCTACGACGAGATCGCGCCCGCCAAGGCCGCGTTCAAGGACCTAGAGATGGAGATGGCGCTCAAGCTCATCGCGCAGCTCAGCTCGCCCGAGTTCAAGGCGGAGAGGTACCGCGACGAGTACCAGGACCGCGTCCGCGCGGCCGTCGACCAGAAGATCGCGGGGCTCGAGGTCTCGTTCGCCGAGGAGGCGCCCAAGGCCATCATCACGGACCTCTTCGAGGCGCTCAAGCGCAGCTTGACGGCGAGCTGATGGCGACCGCGACGAGGGAGTACGCCGTCGAGCGGCTCGAGAACGTGCCCGAGGTCATCCGCGACAAGATGCGCGCGGCCCTCGAGAAGGGGATCGTCCTCGCGCGGAAGAAGCACCCGCCGGGCGACGGGAACATGAACATACTCTTCGACGAGGACTTCGGGAGCTGGACCCTCCAGGTGACTTTCTTCCACGACGAGCGCATGTGGGCGGGTCCCCACGTCGTCGTGAGCGCGTTCTCCGAGCCCCACGGAGACATGACCGGCCGGCTCGCGGCCAAGGTCGAGTACACCCACGACGATCGCCTCGCGCTCGCGCGGCTCCGGCTCGACGCGCTCAAGGCGGATCGCATGATCATCGACGCCGAGATCGAGAAGCTCGAGGCGATCCTCTCCGCGGGAGTCGAGTGATGCCACCACCATGAACACCCTCAAATCCCTCTCCATCACGCTCCTCGCGTTCGCAGCGAACTTGACCCCAGACACCGCCCGCGCGAGCAGCGGCGGCTTCGGCGACACCATCCTCCAGTGCTTCCACCCGGGCGCGGAGTTCGTCAGCATCTCCTACAAGAAGGGCCACGACGCGGCCCACGGCAAGAGCGCCTGGAAGGGCTGGCTCGCCTACCAGGACAAGAGCGGCGGCCGGACGACCGACGCCGTGATGAGCTTCTCGCTCGACACGAGGACCGAGGACGGGATGATCGAGGTCCGCGTCACGCCCATCGACGACGCGTCCTCCAGCACGAGTTGCCGTCTCCGCGACTGGCAGTCGTCGTACTGAGGAGAGTGAAGACGATGAAGATTTACAGGCTCGTGCTCGAGGCTCTCCACAAGCTCCAGGAGATCAAGTCCCTCGAGAAGTCCGGGGAATTGACGAACCAGCGGGCGCGCGCCGCGCGCCTCGGGATCTGGAAGGAGGTCGGCTGCGACGCCCACACGGGCTTCGTGATCGTCGCGCCCGGCGAGCGCCATGCGCGCGACATCGCGGCGGCGAGGGCCGTCGCGGCCGGTGAGCCCGACGAACGCGCCTCGCGCTGGCTCGACCCGAAGAAGACTCGCTGCGAGGCTATCGGCGAGGCCGGCGTCGCGCGGGAGCGCATCGTTCTCGCGTCATTCAGGAACGGTTAGCCATGAAGACGAACCAGACTCACGACCAGGACCGAAAGACGACGAAGCGCGAGCTTCCGCCGCGCTGCCGGCACCCCGAGTGCGTGGCGGCGCGCGCCGAGGAGCTTGCCGCGGCGGGGATGACCCACGTCGCGGTCGAGCTTCACAAGAGCGACATGCCGGTCAGGTGCAGAAAGGCTGCGAGGGGCGACGGATGAACGAAGAGTCGTCGTGCGAACTCTGCGGCGCCGAGCCCGAGGAGCTGTTCGAGTGCGAGGGGTTCATCGTGTGCGAGCCGTGCGCGCACGAGCACGGGTCGAAGCTCGCCGAGTACCGCGACGACCTCGACGAGGACGTCCGCGGGAGCTGAAGACGCGAAAGGGCTGGTGACGGATGGGAGTCTCAACGGACGCGATCTTGGTCTTCGGGATGGAGATCGAGGGTGAGTCGGAGGACTCGGAGAAGATCGACGCGATCATGGAGGAGGACGACGACGAGGGCGGAACCTCAGGCTACGACCGATTGTCGGAAGCCGAGAAAAAGACGGGCGCCGAAGTCATCTTCCACTGCTCGGCGGAGTGCACGATGTACATCGTCGGCACGCGCGCCATGACCGCCAACCGCGGCTACCCCGTCGCGGTGGATCCCAAGAAGCTCGCGCTCACGAAGGCGCAGATCGAAGCCGACCTCGCGGCCATCGAGGCGCTCTGCGGGTTCATCGGGATCCCGTTCAAGCCCAAGAAGTGCAAATGGTGGCTCTGCTCGAACTGGAGTTGAGAACGGGCGGCTGCCCGGCGCGTCGAGCTGGTGGAGTCGATCACTCCGTCGTGATTGGCTGGAAGAGCGGCCCGACCATGGTCGCCTGGTAGGTCGCCGGCGTCGCGTTGCCCCGGAAGACGATCACCTCGAACTGGAACGGGAAGACGACGAAGCCTTCGCTCGCGAACATGATCGCGATGACGTTCGGGCTTGGATAGCTCACCGAGATCTCGTCGATGATGGTGGTTGGCGTCGAGGTCCCGGTTGTACGGATTCGGACGAGGGTACGCGCGTAGTTCGGGTCGAGCGCGACGTCGCCGGGGAGGCCGGGGTCGAGGGTGAGAAGGACGTTGTCGTTGACGTCGAGCCCAAGCGCCGAGACGCCGAGGCCGTAGAACTCGAGCGTCGGGTCGCCGGCCGCCGCGCGGCTCCGGATGCGCGTGAGGGTCTTGAGGCCCTTGGGGCTCTCGAGCTTCGGCGCCGGGCGCGCCGCCGTTTCGACCTCGATCTCGGGCTGGAAGATCGTCATGACGCCCTGGGCGATGGGCTGAAGGGCAGCAACGGCGTAGTCGGTCATGGGCTCCCCTCAGGCGAATGTGACGGGCAGGAGCTGCGAGCTGCCGATGCCGAGCCAGGTGATGATCTCGAAACCCGCCGGGGGATCGGTGAAGACGCCCGCGGAGGTCGCGAATGAAACGAAGATGGTGTTGTCGCCGACGCCGGGCGCCGGCGCCGGCGTCCCCGGGCCGTACGACACGACGACCTCGGAGATGGTGGTGCCGGGAACCGTGCCTGTGCCGCGGATCGTGATCGTCGTCCGCGGGTCCGGGTCGTCCGGGAACGGCGGCGTGAAGGGCGAGTTCGTGGGGAGCGGCTCGATGGCGCCGGCGTTCCCGGGCAGACCCTGATCGAGCGTGAGCTGGAAAACCCCCGCAGCTTGGCCCGTGACGCGCGCGACCGCGGAGGCGCCTTTGCCGAAGAACTGAGGGTTGCCGTTCTGGTCGATCGACACGAGCCCTTGGAGGATGGGCTGGATGGGTGCCGCAGCGTAATCGGTCATACACGCGATGATACGGGGAGCTTTCGAGCGGCCCAAAAAGTGCGAATTCAATGGGGCTCCCCCGCAGAGTCCCGCTCCCAAAAATTGCGGGAATTTGGGCCCGCGCGGGAGTGATGAGACTCTCGGATCATGAGCAACATCGTCCCGAACCTCACCATCTCCGAGCAGGGCGTCGTCCCGGCCCAGGACGTCTGGCCGCCCGTGCCCGTTCTGCCCCCGCCGAGCGGTTTCCTCTGGACGCAGCAAGGACCCGGGCAGCCGATCGTGACGACCGACCCGAACGCCACCGTTCAGAGCGGTGTGAACCAGACGGTGACCCCGCTCGCGGAAGTCTCCGTCTGCCTCGGGGGCTCGTCGAACACCTGCAGTAATGGCGGTACGGTGTGCCTCGGCGGGTTCCTCAACACGGCGAGCGGCTCGAGCGCCGGCGTCTACTCCTCGTTCTTGTGCACGAGCAGCGGCACGACGTCGGTGTGCGCCGCGTCGAACGGCTCTACGGCGAGCGGGCTCGGCAGCGCGTGCATCGGCAGCGCGGGCGGAACCGCATCGGGCACGTGGTGCGCCATCGTCGGGGGGACGAACGGCGTCGCGAGCGGGCAGAACTCTGCCGTCGTCGGGGGTAACGGCGGCGTCGCTGCCGGGCTGAACTCCGTCTCGATCGGCGGGGGCAACGCCCCGAACGACAATGACATCGCGGTCGGTGGCGCCGCCGCGCTCGTGGGCTTCTTCGGCGCGGCATGTGTCGCCCAGCAAGCAGGTGGCGGGACGGGGATCGCGGGGCCGGCGTACACCGGCAACGAGCAGGCGATGCTCCAGGCCGTCTACACGGCGCTCAAGAACCTCGGCCTCATCGCGTGAATCGTCTCGACGGGCTTATCGGATCGCCGGCTCCGGGCGTCTGTATAAGGGATGGTTATCGAAGAAGGAATGGATCCGGGGTCGCCGGAGAGGATCGAGGAGACCGCGTGCGAGGCGTGCTGGGGCCACACGCGCCGCGTGTGCAGCCGCTGCGGCAGGCGCATCTGCGTCAAGTGCAGCAAGAAGCACCGCATGGGCATCATCGAATTCGAGGACCTTCCCGAGGATGCCAAGCCCGTCTGGTGCGCGCCGCTCACGCCGGGGGAGAAGCGCTACCTTGACAGGCTCCCGCTCCACGAATCAGAGGTTCGGAAGGACACCTACCAGCAGCAGCAGGCGCTTTGGATCCGCCTCGTGAAGAAGCGGTACGCGCGCTGGGAAGTCTATCCTCAGCCGATCGGCAGCACGCTCGTTCGTATTCGCTAATTCCAAATTCTGATATTTGGGCGGACCCGGCCGGGCTCGAACCGGCGACCTGCGAGTTCTACAGTCTCGCTGCTCTGCCTACTGAGCTAAGGGTCCTAGTTTTATCGGATTATGAGTAATGCTAATTCAGTGCGCGAAGATGGGCTTGAACCACCGACCCTCACCCTACACCAAGATGCAGGATGATGCTCTACCACTGAGCTATTCGCGCAGGCGGGGACGGCTGGACTCACACCAGCGCTGCAGCTTACCTGCAAGGCGTCCCCATGGAGCCCTCTCACCGAGTCGAACGGCGGACCTCTCATTTAGATAAATGAGTGCTCTAACACTGAGCTAAGAGGGCGTGACTGCGTTTCTCGTTATTTGAGCAAGGGGAGCGACGAGAGGTGTCGCCTGAGGTCCTCCTTTCTCCCCGGCACGACGCCGATGGCCATGAGCGCGCCGCACCACGGCGCGTCGGGTTCACGGATCGTCACGTGCGGGACGGAAGCCTTCGCGAGCCGCCCTGCGACGGCCGCGAGCGAGGGCTCGTCCGGCACCGCGAGCACGATGGCGTGCGTGTTCTCCGGCAGGTTTCCTGGGCTCGACTCCCCGGCCGCGTGCACCAACATGGCGCCCTGCAGGCCTCTCGGGAGGTCTCCCCTGACGATCACGAAGTGGGTCAGGGGATTCGCAACGGTTCGGCGTTCCGCCGATTCACTGTAGGAGCGAGCAGGTCATGGGCTCGAGTGTAGCCATGGGCCTCTCGCCGTCAACCCCCTCACAAGTTCTCGTTCACCCACTTCTCGAAGAGATCGCGGACGACGGAGTAGGAGTAGTCCTTGGAGAACCGCCCCTCCTTGCCCGGCCTCGCCTTGATGGTCGGGGCGATCGCGAGGCAGAACTTTTCGAGCGGTTCCCTGTCCCCGTTGGTCCAAGATAGCGGAACGACGACGTCGACCCTGCTCGCCATGGCACGAGCCTCGCGCGGGCGAAGCCCCGGTGTCAATCTCCGCCAAAATTCGTCGCAGAAAAGTTGGCCCACCCCGGCCGCGGCATTATGGTCGCCGGTCCCAACCAAGGAGCCACCGGATGAGAGGTGTCTTGAAGCGCGTCGTCAGCCGCAAGAGGGACAAGGGCGGCAAGAGGTCGGAGTGCGTACTCGCGTGCGGGCACGTCGTCAGGCGGAGCATCTCGAACGTCTCCGAGCATTGCTACTGCACCGAGTGTCCGCCCACGGAGACGAAGGCGGAGCGGTCGGCCCGCCTCTCGCGCGAGCGGAGGGAGCGGAGGAAGAACCTCGCGCTCAATCTTCGTCGTCCTCCTGGGTGATTCGCTTGTGGCGGCGCGGCAGCGCCTCCTTCCGGCTCTCCTCCGGCAGGAACTTCGCCGCGTTCTCGAACTTCGCGAGGAGCACGCGCTCGCTCGAGACGACGGCGGCGCCGCTGCCGAGGCGCTTGGCGTCGCGGAAGGCGTCCTCGATGTTCTCGCGCCACATGCCGAAGGTCTTCTTCTTGCGGTGCTCGGCGCGGTAGGGGCCCGTGACCTTGAGGGTCGCGACGAGCGGTGGTCGGTTCGTCTTCGGCCGCGGCCGGTTGATGTGGAGGGTCATCACCATCATCGCGAGCGTTAGCACAATGGAACCCGTCGTCACATCCTGACGGGCGCCATCTCGAGCAGCATCTCCTGCACGTGCGCGGGGAGCGAGAGGAAGAACGCGTGGTCCCTCGGTCCGAGCGTGCCGGACTGGCGGAAGGGGTGGCTCTCGTGCACGACGCGGAGCCTGTCCTTCGGGGACCACCACGGCCACGTGATGTTCGCGGTCGGGAGGATCGGGTCGCGGATCGGCTCGCCGGACGCGTCGACCTGGACGTAGATGATCTTCCAGTACGCCTCTCGGCCGGCGTACGCGCGGATGCCCCCTCGGCCCCACGCAGAGACGAACCACTGGAGCGTCGCGCCGAGCTTGCCGACCTTGCGGGGCCCGAGCCACGTGGCGACCTCCTGGAGGGTGGGCTCCTTCTTCGGGCGGGGCGCCTGCCCCTCCCAAGGGCGGGCCCGGCGCCGCGCGCGGGTCTTCTTCGCGAGCCGGCCCTCCTCGTCGACGAAGTACTCCGCGTACGGCTTGTCGATCGGCTCCTGGCTCTCGCGGACGTCCTTGAGCAGGTGGTCGAAGATCACGTGCCGGCCGGGCGTCGTGCGCGTGTCGAACTTCTGGAAAAGCTCCGAGCGCACGGCGTCCCAGCGGCGCCCGACGCGCGAGTCGAGGAAGCTGTAGATCGGGCCGAGCTTGTCGTCGAAGCACGGGTAGACCGGGCGCCTCACCGGCGCGGGCTCGTCGTCGACGCACTCGGGGTCGATGATGGCGGCGCGCAGGTACGCGCGCCTCGCTGTCCGCTCCTCGCGGATCCGCTCGCTCACTTCGGATTTGTAGTGGCCGCAGCGCCCGCCTTCGATGATGGAGCGCGCGAGATTTTTCGTGGACATGGTCGTTCACACCTCTAAAGATTTGTCACTGGACCTCCTCTCGACGTGTGAACGGTGGGTGAGCATGTCGCTTGTCCTGACGGTAGCACGCGCGAAATCTGACGCGAGACGCACGACGGCGTATTGACGGCGCGATCGTCCTCCCGTACATCTTGATTGCGGCCCTTAACCCTCTGCGGGCTGCGGGGCAATCGCCGGCTCCGCGTCCCGCGGAGCGGCCGTCATTCCTCGATGAGGGCGAAGCTCGGCGAGATCTTCTTTCCGGGCTCACGGCGATGATCCTCGCAGGCACCTCGCGCATCCAAGTTAGCCCTGACGGCATACCGTTCCGCGTGCTGCGATCCTGGCACGATCGGGAAGGTCGAAGACTCGGCGTCATTCAAACCGAGATCATGACGTGGAGCGGGGGCAAGTGGCATACACAGCTCGGCAAGCACGACGAGCTACCTCTGCTGCCTCACACGTGGCCGGTCATCGCGTCCCGTCAACCATGACGTTCCCCGGCTGGACGCGCGTCACCGATCGACAGTTCTACGTCGACTCGAATGATCTCGAGGACGAGGGCGAGGAGGACCACCCGCACCGTCTGCCGCACCGGCTCTACAGGCCCAAGGGTCGCCGTTTCCCCCTCTTGTCGATCGGCCTGTACCCCGACTGGCAGGATCCCGGCACCTCCGTCGAGACGATCCGAGGGGACGGCACCCGCGTGATCACCCACACGCGTCCTCCCCCGAACGGGTTCACGATGTCGGTGAGCTTCAAGCCCGGCAAGGGTCAGTGGTGGGACGACAGGAGCCCGCGGGCTTACGTCCCGCTCGAGCTTTGCGACGACCTCGCGGAGATGATCGAGGAGGCGCGGAGGAAGATCATCCTCTGGCGCGGCGAACCCTAACCGAGGATGAAGTTCTCCATCGTCGCGCGGTCCATCACGCCCGTCGCAGGCAATCCCCAGGTAGCTTGGCGATGCGCGAGCGCAGCGCGCGTCGCGCGGCCAATGACGCCGTCGGCCGCGACGCCAAGGCTATGCTGGGTCGAGGCCACGAGCGTGGGATCTTGGGTCTGCCAGCGGCACATGAGCCAGTCCATGTAGGCTTCGTTGGAGCCTGGATTGGGGCCGCAGTTTTGCGCGCCAGTCTCGACGCACGAGCGCCATCGAGCGTACGTCGCGGTCTGTCGGGGATCAGCGCCGCAGCCTCTCGGCCCAACGGTCTTGCTCGGTGCTGCCCTGGAGATGATGTGGCGCTCCCCATCGTCCTTCTTCTTGAGCGTGGCATGAAGCGCTCCGAGGGCTGCTCCGCATCCCGCGAGGAGCAAGGCATGCGGACGGCTCTTCTCGAACACCAGCGCGCCCGCGCCCGCAGCGACCGCGCCAAGGATAGCTGAAGGTAGGGGTCCGGCGCGTCCCGCGATCACGTCATCCATCCAGTCCGGCTGCGTTCGACTCATCTCACCACCATACTTGCGGCGGCGGCGCCGACGTTTCCCATGGACCGCGGGGCGTGAAGCTCCGGTTGCCGGCGTAGTAGCTCGCCGCGGGGAGGCGACGCGCCGGGGGCGGCGCGGGCGCGACCGCGTTCAGGAACTTCGTGAGCACGCTCGTCCCGCGCGGCACCATCAGGTGCTGCACGACGAGGCCGCCGCCGATGACGAGGACCCAGGTCTCGGTCGGGCCGAGCCGCTTGAAGAACTTGCTCGCGCGGTCGGTGAGCGACCCGCCGCGGCGCGGACCGCGGGCCCGGGGCTCGTGCTTCTCGGGCTCGCCCGCGTGCTCTTCCTCTTCGGCCTCCTCGGCCTCGGCTTGCTCCTCGGCGGGCTCCTCGGTCTCCTCGGTCTCCTCGGGCTCCGCCTCCGCGCGGCGCTGCCGGATCTTCTCGAGCACGAACGGCGACAAAGGACGGGCTGCCATGCCTCGAGATTACCATCCGCTGCGCAGCCGGCCAAAAAGGAGCATTTCTGGTACGAGGTGACGATCTGCTATGTTCGGGGCGTTGGACAAGAGAGACACGCGCAGGGAACCCGAGCAGAGAGCAAACCACCGCATCCGCGTCCCCGAGGTCCGCGTCATCGGTGCGGACGGCAAGATGATCGGTGTCATGAAGACGCACGAGGCCGTGGCGCAGGCCAAGGCCGCGGGGCTCGACCTCGTCGAGGTGGACCCGCGCGCGCAGCCGCCCGTCTGTCGGGTCTGCGATTTCGGCAAGCTGAAGTACGACAAGAAGAAGGAGGACGCGCGCAGACGCGCCTCGCAGGTCGTCGTCGAGACGAAGGAGATCAAGCTCCGCCCGAAGACCGGCGACCACGACATCGCCCACATGGTGGCGCGCGCCCGCACCTTTCTCGGCGAGCGGCACAAGGTGAAGTTCACGGTCCGGTTCCGGGGGCGCGAGATCACGCACCCCGAGAAGGCGCGCGAACAGCTCGACCTCGTGCTCGCGCAGATCGCGGACCTCGCGATCGTGGAGCAGGGCGCCTCGATGGAGCAGCGCGCGATGTACTTGCTCGTCGGACCGAAACCTCTGCGAGGATGACGGCCGCGTGAACAACAAACAGCGGCGGGCGGTCGAGGTTCAAGTGCGTAAGGGTTGCCAGAAATGCGGCGCCCCGGCGACGATCCTCATTGTCTGGTCTTTCGAGGACATGGCGAGCCCGAGCCTCGAGCACCCGATCCAAGCGTTCATCCGGTGCGACGCCCACGTCGGAGAAGTCCGCGCCGAGAAGCCGCAGTCGCCGCCGCACATCTACGTTCGCGTCTACGAGGAGCCGATCAAACCCCTCGTCCTGCAGTGATCAGAGAAGCCCCGCCATCCTGATCCTGATCTCGCGCTCGGCGTCGAGCTTCGCGCTCTCGATCGATCCCCCCTTCGACTTGCGGATCACCTTGCAGGAGCACTCCTTGTCCTCGTAGTCGAAGACGACGTACGAGAACGTGTTCCAGTGCGTCCCTCCTTCGCGGCCTCTCACGGCCATAGCTTCGAAGCGCCCGGCGACGCGCTCGGTGCGCCAGTAGTCGCCGTGGGGGTTTCGCCATTCGATGGTGGCCCGTAGCGGCGCCGGCGACGTCGGTCTCGGGGAGAAGCTCTTCGGGCGTGGCGTGGGCGGTCTCCGCGGCTGGGCCCTCGCCAGATCGGCGCGCGGGAGCGGCGTTCGCGGCGGGGCTCTCGGGAAGAGGCGGCTCACTCCGTCGCCCGTGCGCTGGTCTCGATCGGGAACTTCTCGCGGAGGCGGTCCACGCACGCCGCGTCGAGGTCGCAGTCGTCGCCCGCGAAGCGCGCGGCGCAGATGACGACGTCGGCGAGCGGGTTGTGGATCTGACTCCACGAGAGCGCCCTGCCCTCGTGTTCGGCGTCGTTCAGGGCCGACGCCAGCTTGCCGAGCGCCTTCATCATGTGGACAAGCGCGTGCTTCGGGTCAGAGCCGTGGCAGGGGTTATGGTCCTGCCTTTCCCAGCGGCCGTTCACTTCTTCTTGCAGCTTCCTGAGATCCATTCAGTCCTCCCAGTGGAACGTGATTTCGCCGGGCTTCATCACGTAGAAGGGGTTACCGTCCTCGGGCCAGTCGCAGCGGGTGCCGAGCCACGCGCGCCAGCAGAGCTTCCTCGAGCCCTCGCACCGGCACTCGCCGGTGTTGTGGGTAGCCTCTTCCTCGCGCGAGGCGCCGGGTTTGTTGCAGTGCTCGCAGGCGACGCCGGCGAAAGGGACCTCGCCCGAGCGATCTCCATTCACGAGCGACCCGCCTGCATGCGCGAGACCGTCCGGTTCGAGACCTTGTTCCAAAGTTCTCGGTGCTCCTTGCAGAGTTTGCCGAGCATGAGCTGCACGACTGCATGGGGACCGGTGCCCGACGTGAGCTGCACGCCGAGCGACGCGCAGAACCCGACGAAGAGTGCGCGCTCCACGGACCCATCGGCGAAGCAGACCGACTCGCAGATGAAGCACTCGCCGTGCTGCTGCCCGCACTGGCTGCACGTCTTCTTGTCCGCCATCGCTCGGAGCTTACCGCATCGCGCGCAGGTCTTCACCTTCCGGCGCTCGGGCCCTACGTATCTTGCCATGACCGAAGATCGCGGCGCGACGAAGCTCTGCGAGGCGTGCCGCGGATCCGGCACCGAAGACACGGGCCCGAGGTTCGCGGGCGACGACGACGACAGCGACGTGCACTTCCCGGTGCCGCCGCCGCGTTGCTCGGTCTGCGGCGGCAAGGGACGCGTGCCTTTGGGCCACGGCCTGCGCTGACGCCTAAGACTGGTCGTCGGAACCGTGGCAGTCGGCGAACGCGAGCCCGCTGCTGCATGGGCACGGATCGCGAGGCTGGGTGACGCTCAGTTGCCCGCCCGCCAGAACGAACGACTCGAGCGCCTTCGCTGCTTCGTGAGCGCGCTCCGTGAACTTATCCTGGTCGCGCTCGTACGCGCGGCGGAGGGCCGCGCGGTACTCGAGGTCGCGCTTGGCGAAGAGGATGCTGTTCATCTCGTGGCGCCAGGCGCGTTCGGCTTCGGTCTCCCCGATGTACTCGGCGACGGCGTCCTTCGCGGGGACGTTCGCGCTGTACGGCCATCCAGCAGCGATGGTCATCTCCGAGATCGGCATGTCGTCGTGGGTCAACGGTCCGAACTCCGCTTCGAGGTCGCTCAAGACGCCGTCGCAGATGGCGTCCTCTTCGTAGAGCGTGTACACCGGGCCACCGCCGAGCACGCGCTCGAGGCGCTTGTCCTGGATGTCGAGGCATTTGGCCAGACGCCCTTCGCTCAGGCACCGGGGGCACGTGATCGAACGCTCGTAGCGGAGCGCCGCGTTGATCTGCCCCGCGCTGCGGATCTGAATGACCCCGCAGAACTGGCACGTGATCTCGAAGCGCCGGCACTTGCCGACCAGACCGATGTCTCGAACGACGATCGATTGGCCAACGCGGTCGCCGACGGCGACCGAGCGACGCGCCCACCGGCCCCCGGTCTTGATCTCGCGGTAAAGGTCGGCGGGCGCACCTAGATCGGCCATGGCGACGCCCTGCATCGTACCATCCTATGCACGAGCTGCCGTCAAATCAACGGCACGAAAATAAAAAGTCCGGACGAAGTGGGCGCGCGTGGGGGTCTTCATCTTAGGTAGATAACCCACGCGCTTCCGGCCCGAACCTGTATTCTTGAGGAAAGATCCGCTGGGCTTTGCCCAACGATGACCGCGCGCCCAATGATTGAGTAGCAGTTCGGTACGCTGCCCATCATTTCACAGAAAGTCTTTGCGCCCTCGTCGGACAAAATGTAGGTCCATGCTCGTCACGTGTGACTGCGCGCAGGGGTAATAGGTGACCTCTTCTCGTGGTTCGGATCGCACCCGAAAGCAGAGCTGTGGGTGCATGTGTTCGGATCGAGAGGATGGACCCAATGACTACCGAGTAACCGTCGCCGTTTCGGAGAGGTCGCGCGAGCACCCTCCGAAATGTGACGAGCCGTGAAGCGCTAGCGGCGCGACACGGCTCTCTAGTTCGCACGGGAAGGTTGTGCGCCTCGACGAGGAGGACGATGGGAGTATCCATCGTCGGATGTCGCGGCGCAAGGGCTGAGTTTTGTTCTTTTGCCGAAAGGAGTCCACATGGACCCGTTCCGCCCGTTCGAGGCCTTCGTGTGCCCGCTCATCATCCGTCTGCGATGGTGGTGGGTCGCGGAAGCCCTCGCCGCCGCCTAGCCGGACTGCTTGCTCTTTAACCGCTGTGCCTCGCGGATGGCGGTGGAGAGTAGCCAGGCCGACAATCCGATACCCAGCGATTCCGCCGCCTCGGCCAGCGCCGCCTTTTGGTCCTCCGTGACCCTGATGTGGATGCTGATGTCCTTGATGACGTCCTTTCGCTTCTTTCTGCTCGCCATAACTACGTGTAGCCACGTTAGGTCCCGCCCGTCAAGGGCTGGACTGTAGCCCTAACGTGGCTACACTCTAGGTATGGATACGGCAGTCATCAGTCCTCGGCAGGAACGGGGGCTCGCTCTCGCGAAGGGGCGCGCCAAGCTGTTCCGGCAAATCTCTGGCGACATGTTTCTCGTGCCGTCGGCCACAAACTCGGGAAGCGGCTACGTCGTCGACGCGGTCAAGAGCGAGTGTACGTGCCCGGACTACGAGACGCATCGCGATCTCTGCAAGCACCTCTGGGCACTCCGGTACTTCCGCCACGAAGTGCAGATGCCCGACGGGACGACTGTCGTGACCGAAACCGTAGAACGCATCTCGTACTCCCAAGACTGGCGCGCGTACAACGCGGCGCAGTGCACCGAGAAGGAGGTCTCCCAGGTCCTCCTCCGCTCGCTCTGCGACACGATCGTGACGCCTCCACACCCCGGACGCGGTCCCAAGCCCATCCCGCTCGCGGACGCGGTGTACGGCATGGCGACCAAGGTCTACACGACCGTCAGCGGGCGACGCGCGACCACGGACATCAAGGCGTGCAAGGCCGCAGGCCTCATGACGCGGCAGCCGCACTACAACTCGATCTTCAACTACTGCCAGAAGCCCGAGCTGACGCCCGTGCTGACGAGCCTCGTCGAGCTTGCCGCGACGCCGCTCAAGGCCATCGAGCACGACTTCGCGGCCGACGCGACTGGCTTCGCAACGCCGACGTACGTGCGATGGTTCGACTACAAGCACGGCGAAGATCGCCGCGTCCAGAAGTGGGTGAAGTGCCATGCCATGATCGGCACCGTCACCAACATCATCACGTCCGTCGCGGTCACCGACAGCACCGTGCACGACTCACCGATGTTCAAGACGCTCGTCGAGCGCACCGCTGCGCACGGCTACGACATGAAGGAGATCAGCGCGGACAAGGGTTACCTGAGCCACGCGAACCTCGCCATCGTCGAGGGCGTCGGCGCGACGCCGTTCGTGCCGTTCAAGCTCAACTCGAAGAGCATGGGCAGCCCGGCGTGGGAGCGGATGTTTCACTACTACTCCCTCAACAAGGAAGACTTCCTCGCGCACTACCACAAGCGCTCCAACGTCGAGAGCACGTTCGGCGCGATGAAGAAGAAGTTCGGTGCCGCGCTTCGGAGCAAGCTGCCCGTAGCGCAGGTGAACGAGGTGCTCCTGAAGTGCCTCTGCTTCAACCTCTCCACGCTCGTCCATTCGATCTACGAGTTCAACATCGAGCCGAAGTTCTGGCTCCCGCCTGTCGCGAACGGAGCGTCACAATGAGCGCCGACCTCACGCCTGCCGAGCAGACCAACGTCCGCACCGCGCTCCGCTACCTGCGGGCGCGTTGCGGCGGGTGGGAGCCAGTTGCAAAGGCTTTGCACTTCAAGGCGACGACGCTCGGACAGATCGCATGCTCGCGCAAGGTGGCCAGCGCGAGCCTGGCCGTCCGCATCGCGCGTTTCGCGTCGGTTGGCGTGGACGACGTCCTCGCCGGTCGCTTCCCCACGCCCGGTACCTGTCCGCACTGCGGGCATCACACGGAGCAAACGTGATGGGTCACGTCTGGTCTCTCGAGGTTATCATCCTGTCCCTGCGGCTTGCTTTGGCTGCCCATCAGCGATCCTACAAGCAGTTGCCCTGCCCGTCGCAGTTGCCGCTGCAACAGTCTGAGCAATCGGATTCCTGCGATGGGCTTCCCGCTTGGGTGCACCCGCAGAAGTTGTCGCCCGCGCATACTGCGGAGCAACACTGGTTGCTGGTCGTGCACGCGATGTTGTCGGCGAGACACGAACCTGCGTCGTTGCCCGCGTCGTTGTTCGCAGCGGTCGGGCAGAACGTCGTCCCGCACTGGACCGCGCAGTCCGAACAGGCGCACGTCCACCAACTCACCCATTCGCTCGTTGCGTTCGACGACGCGCTGCTCTCGCAGTTGGAGGGACAGTTCGTGAAGTTGGCGCATTGGTCGACGCACTTGTTGAGCGAGGTGCAAACGGAGTCGCCCTCGCAGTTCTTAGCCTGCGTCGCGCAGTCGTTGCCCGACGCTTGGCTCAGACACATCTGGCACGCGGACGGGACGTTCGCATTGTTGCCTAGGGTGGCACCGGCGTCGGCTCCGCCGCTGGAGGAGTTGCAGCCAAAGGCCGCGGATGCGACGACGAGAAGGCCCACCACCGACGTGCGCATCATCAGTGGCAACTCCCAAGCGACGAAGTGTTGCCGTTGTTGCTACAGGTGCCGCTCCCACAGCAGTCGCCATCAGAGTCACACGAGCCAGAATTGGTGCACTGGCATGTTCCGCCGCCGCAACTGCCGCTGCAGCAGTCGTTGCCGCCGTTACAGGAATCACCAACCTGGGCGCACGTGTTCGGATTGGGCGACGAACATGCTGCCGCGGCGACGACGAGTAACCCGAAGCATACTGCCTGAATGAGCTTCCTCATGGTGGCCATCGTCGTTCCATGCGCATGCAAAGCAACTGCTTTGTGAAGCAACTGCTTTCTACCTGCGCTGGGCTTCGCCTGAAAGCGTACGTTCGTGCGCTACGACCCCGATCGCGTCGTCAAACAGCTCGGAAAGAGGATCGCCGAGCTACGCGTCGCGAAGCAATTATCGCAGGGCGATCTGGCGCAGAAGATCCGGGCGACACCGCAGTGGATCTCGCAGCTCGAAAGAGGCACACGAAGTCCGACGGTTCACACGCTCGTCAAGCTCGCGAATGCGCTTGATGTGCCGCTCGGCGACCTTATCGAAACGCCTAAACGCCGAGAGTGACCAGTTCACGGCGAGACTGAACGGGTGGGCGGCCTCACGTCCACGTGTTAGTCTGAAGGCAGGTCAGGCAGAGTCTGCCAGGCCAGTGAGCGTTAGCGCGCTCACGTCCACGTCATTCACCGGAGTTAGCAATGAACAACATGTTCCTGGCAGGCTCTGCCTGGCCTACGCGCGAGAATCTCGAGCTGACCTTCCCGCTCGTGAAAGTGAAGATCCCGGCGACGAAGGCCAACAAGAAGCATCCTGCGGCGGCCCTCGCGGCCTTCATCGGCGCGATCGTTCTGCACTGATCGGCGACGACGTTGCCCAACGATTCGTGCTGATGCCCAGCTATTTGGGTCGGGATCCGATTCATTAGGCAAAGCCGCTCCGCTGGATGAAGAGGTGCGCTCGAAGATTTTCGGCGCTCTATCCCTGAGCTACAGACCGATTGTCGGTCTGACCCGGATTCAAACCAGGCATCCTCCGCCTCCTAATGGGTAATCGAACACGGCCGACCCAGCGGCGTTTTTCTTTCTGAAAAATCCTGTCGGATGAAGGGCGAAGCTCGGGGTTAGGTGTCCTGACCACTAGACGACAGCGCTTTTTAGGGTGCCGGCTGGATTCGAACCAGCGTTACCCGCATGTTAGGCGGTAACCGAATTTCAACGACCCGACAGTGAACTCTTGCTCTTTCTTTTCTCCCTTTTTGGAAAAACTGTTCTGGATGAAGAATCGTCTCTCGCGTTTTGACGGCTGCTCTGCCAACTGAGCTACTCGAGCCTTTCGGCCGAGGCGGGACTCGAACCCGCGACGTGCTGTTTGATTAGCGAATGACTGCGACCCAGAACCAACAATCTATGTTCGGATGAAGAATCGCGGCTGCGGGTTACATTTGCCAGGTAACGCAACCGCTACGACCCGAACGATCTTCCTATATCACCCCCGCGCGAACTCCGCCATGATGCTCGGCGCCGTCGTGTCGAACCCGATCACGTTGAGCGACCTCGGGTTCTTGCCGACGTCCTTCATCCATTCCGAACCGGGCTGGGCGATGGTGTACTCGGTCGCCGTCATCCCGACGACACAGATCTTGGCGTCCCGACCCGACTTCTGCCGGTACTGCTCGAGCGCCTGGAACGGGTGGACTGCCCCGGCCCACGTCTCGTTGTCCGTGTAGACGTGGAAGACGTCGACGGCGAGGTTGTGCTTGGTCGCGTGGAGCATCGGCAGGGCGCAGTCCGTCCCTCCGAACGGCAGGCCCGAGATCGCCTTGACGACGTCGTCGAGCCTCTGGCGCGGGCTGACCTTCAGCTCGGTGACGCCGGACGGGTCGCCGCCGTGCATCCCGCCGTAGCCGCGCCCGCCGGACGTGAACCCGACGCACGCCCAGTTCTTCTCGGCGCGCGCGGTGACCATCGCCATCGCTGCGCTGGCCTCGCGGCACGTGAGCGAGGTGCCGCCTATGGGCGTGCCCATCGAGCCCGACACGTCGAGCGCGAGGAACGTCGCCTTGCCCGTCGGCTCGATCACGTCGAAGCTCGCGTAGAAGGCGTCGTCGAGCGCGTCCACGACGGCGCGCTCCGGCGTCCACGAGAGCGAGCCCTTCAGGCCGTGCCCTCCCGCGTAGGTCTTCATCGCGTAGAGGACGGTCATCGGATGAACGCGTCCCTTCTTGAGCGCGGCCTTGTCGGCGAGCTTCTCGGCGATGAGCTTCGTATGCTCGCCCATCGGCTTCGTCATTCCGAGGCTCGAGAGCTTGCCGAGGTTCCTGATGAGCGCAGTCGGGCCGATGTGCTCGAGGAGCGCCTCCCACACGATCTTCTCGTTCTTCATCTCGTTCGGGACGCACTCGTGGGGGAGCCTGAACTCCGAGATGAGGCGCGCCGCGCGGCCGGGCGTGACGCCGGCCGAGTGGATCTCCTCGAACGCGGCGATGATCGCCGGGAGCTTGTCCTTGTCGTGCGCCTTGTCGCGCGCGTGCTTCTCGCGCTTCTCCGACATGCCGGCCATACCGACGGTCACGTAGCGCATGATCGCCGCGTGCTCGGGGGTCTTGGGCGTCGGGTGCGCGAGGCGCAGGACGTCCCGGTGCGCCCAGCCGTCCCTCTGCTGGTACTTGATGCAGTCGTACGCGAGGTCGCTCGCGGTCTTGTCGTTGTACCACTTGGCGACGGCGGTCCTCAGCGACCGGCCCCAGCGCCGGAAGTACTCGACGTCTGCGGCGAAGTGGAAGAGGTGCGTGCCGATGCGGCACACCTTCGGCAGCGCGGCGAGCGCGGCCTGGCGCGTCGCGGGGCCGTCGGCCCCGGCGCACATCGCGAGCGCGAAGATGGCGGGGTCGTTCTTCGGCGCGCGGCCCCCGTCCGAGATCTCGACGATGCGCGCGACCGTGCGCGGCCCGTCGGCCCTGATGCACTCCTCCACGGCCTTCGAGGCCTGGATCGTGTGCTCCTTCTCGCCAGCGTAGTACGTGCCGCCCTCGGTTCCGAGAACGAGGAACCTGTCGAGGCGCTGCCAGCAGTCGAGCTGGAAGACGAAGCCCCCGGCGTTGTTCTCCACCTGGTCGGGGCGGGCCTTCTCGCGCTGCGGGGTGGAGAGGTTCGAGACGTGGGTCGAGTAGCGTGTCATGGCAAATGTTCCTTTCCGAGGAATGACGCGGCGGTGGTACCCGACGCGAGGGCTGCCGTCAAACTGACAGCCCGTGGCGGAAATCGGAGAGCACGATTCTCAGCGCCTTTCGACGCCGCATGGTTTAGCAAACCAGCCCCGCACCCTGCGGGTTCGATTTCCGTGGCGGAAGACGGTGATCTCGAGTCACAAGCGCGCGGGGCGCTCGCACCGTGTTCAAAGCGGGCCCGGTCGCCCGACCGGTTCGTCTTCCGTGGCGGAAGGGAGAGAGCACGATTCCCAACGTGTTGCCACGTCGCACTGATTTCGAATCAGGCCCAGCTCCTCGCTGGTTTCCCTTCCGTGGTGTCGTCCTGTTCGTCCTGGGCGGAGAGCGGAATATTCGAAATCCAGCGGCTTATACAGCCGCCGCATCGGCTTCCAACCGAGCCCCGGCCCTGCCGGGTTCACTCTCCAATTCTCAAATCACCTGAATCGCATCAGCTCGAGGGGCGGCGCGTGCTTGTGGGTCCTGAGCTTTTTGATCTCCCTCACGCACCACGCCTGCGCTGCGATCATCTTGCACTGGAGATCGTTCTCGTCGAAGTCTGGGTTCTTCGACTTGATCTCGGCGCAGACCGCGTCCCACTCCTCCTTCGGGATCATGAACTCGTTCGCGTCGTCGTTCTTCATGTTCCGAGATTACAGTCGGAGTGACAGGATTTGAACCTGTGATCTCTCGGCCCCCAGCCGAGCGCTCTACCAGACTGAGCCACACTCCGAGACGCCGCGTGTTCTGCGCGGCGCGCGTCGCGGTTTTTACACCGCGACGCTACCCGTCCAGGGTTCCCACTCGAGAGGGATGTCCCTCATCGCGAGGACGGGCTGCGCGAGGGGGAGGGTCTTGGGCTTGAAGGGCTTGCGAATGAGCTTCATCTTCGCCTGCTCGGGGGTGCGGGCGCCCTTCTTGTCGTTGCAGTCGTAGCAGCTCGTGACGATGTTCTCCCAGACCGTTTTGCCGCCCTGCACGCGGGGCAGGACGTGGTCGTAGTTGAGTTCGGACATCGCGAACTTGTTGCCGCAGTACTGGCAGACGAAGTTGTCACGGGCCATGACGTTGACCCTCGAGAACTTCACGCCCTTCTTGTGCGTCGCGACTGGCTTGAGCAGGCGCGCGACGGCCGGCATCTTCATCGTGATGCCGCGCTCGGCGTTGTGGTAGACAACGACGTCGTCGTACCATCGGAGGATCTCGACCTTGTCGGTGAAAAGCTCCGTGATGGCCTCCTGCCAGGTGCTGACCCTGTGCGGGAGCATGTAGTGGTTGAGGATGAGGGTGGTCGTGGGGGACATGGCAAATCCGTTTCGGGGCTGGTAGGCGCACAAAGAGTTGAACTTTGATTTGCTCCTTATCAGAGAGCCGTCCTAAACCGTTGGACGATGCGCCCGAGTTGTAGTTCGCAGTGACGTGTGAAGTGAAGATAACAGACCAAGATCCGTGGACACGTGCGGAGGTGCGCCGCTCTTTACGCGCTTATAAGACGCGCTTCTGGTAACTCCCAGAGACGTGTCCGCTGGTAGGAGGTATGGGGATCGCACCCATCGAGACTACCTTGTCGAGGTAGCGTGTTCACTAGCTCACTCACCTCCCGTGGCGGTAGGTCCAGACCGATTCGCACGGTCATCTTCTCCGTGTGGGGGAGACATCCTACGTGTTGGACGATGGACCCGAGTGGTCAGAGTGCCCGGATTTGAACCGGGATAACGTGCACCCGAAGCACGTGTACTACCAGATTGTACGACACTCTGATGGTGCAGACATGTACCACGTCCGCGCTGGTTGGGGTAGACGGTAACGCTCCGCCGTTTCGAGCTTCAAAGGCTCGATTGCCGCTTCGGCATACCCCATCACAATTATCAAAAAGAAAGAATCGGTACCAACGGAGGGATTCGAACCCACACTGCCCTGATCCTGAGTCAGGTGCCTCCTACCAAGTTGGGCTACGTTGGCGCGGTCGACGTGGTCTGACGTGGTCGCGGCAGACGGGATCGAACCGTCGCGTTCAGCCTTATGAGAGCCGACGCACTCCAAGTTGCCGCGGCCCCCTCGCTGCGACTCGAACGCAGCCAACGACCATCGGAGGGTCGTGCCATGATCCGCATGGACGAGGGGAGGTGCACGTCCTCTTCGCCGCCCGACGTGCAGGGGGTCGTTTCTCACGATCGGAGGATTGGTTACCCCCACGGCCCACGGCCTCCTCGGCAGGGGTCGAACCTGCATCTCACGGTTCCGTAGACCGGTGCCTTGTCCATTGGGCCACGAGGAGAAATGAAGAAGGAGCTGGGGCCGTGACTAGCGATCCCTGGTCCTGCCGCGCGCTCGGTGAGTCACCACGAAGACCAGGGTTTCAATCCGGTGTGGACCGTACGCGTGACATCGCCACTCCCACTTCGTGCTCCCGGCGTGATTCGAACACGCAGCATGCGGACTAGAAAACCGCTGTCTGATCCATCAGAACGGGAGCATGGAGAGCCCGGAGGGGATTGCACCCTCGAAGTCGGTTTTGCAGACCGGCTGCCGCGCTAGCGAACGGGCTCATGGAGCGGATAACGGGGATCGCACCCGTCTGAACTTCGTTGGCAACGAAGTGCCTCACTAGTCGGCCTTATCCGCATATTTGATATTTGAGCGGGTGAGGGTAATCGAAACCCCACCTTCGCGTTGGGAACGCGTTGCTCGACCCTCGAGCTACACCCGCGAATTCTTCGTCGGAGCGGATGGTCGGATTCGCACCGACGCTCCAAGGCTTGGAAGGCCTGGCGACCACTGCAGTCTTTCACCCGCGCGTTGGCGGCGCCGTGGGCCTCTCACCCACCCTCCGCAGAGTGCTTTTCAGCTCGCCCGCCCGTGCACGGTCAGGTCCGCCTAGCTCCTGGGAGCGGCTGCGCCAGAGCTGACGAGGAGAATCGAACTCCAGCCCTCCTCAATACCAATGAGGCGCTCCGCCTTGGAGCTACGCCAGCGAATCGGGTGGTCGTCGAGTTTGGGGTGCACAACCCTTTCGGGTTGGTTTGATTAGCTTCGAGGGCTAACTGCCGACCATTGGCATATTCCCCATAAGGGCGGGGAATACAGGAATCGAACCTGTTATTATGCGTGTATGCGTCCTACGAGTGACGATCACCCGGTGGATCCTGTCGGGATCGAACCGACAACCTCCTGCTTGCAAAACAGGCGCTCTCCCAGTTGGAGCTAAGGACCCAGATACGTGAGCAGTGGAGCTGAAGAGAATTGAACTCTTATTGCCGCGCTGCCAGCGCGGCGTCCTCCCATTAGACGACAGCCCCTCGAATTTCAGACAGTGGACCGACCGGGTTTCGAACCCGGATCTCCGACATGCGAAGCCGGCGCTCTCCCAATTGAGCTATCAGCCCGTGGACATCAAAGTTGAGTGCGTGAGTAGAAGACGCGAGACGCGCCGCTCGGCCAGCGCTTGTAGATCAGCGCGCCGCGCCAGAACAAGTAGAAGGTGCCGTCCTCGTCGCGCGCCGTGGTGAACATGATCCCTCCTGTCATGATGTGAACCGTCGGATGAAGGACACCGCTTGGAGGTTAGGCGCCCGGGAAGGGCGCCCTGCGTACAAGGCAGGGTAACCAAACGATAGCGACCCGACAGGTCATCAGCAGGAGCCGTGGGGGTCGAACCCACTCGACGCGAGTTTTGGAGGCTCGCCGGTCACCGTGACCTGACTCCTATGGCGGCTCGTACGGGTACCGCCCCCGTTTCACTCCTTAGACAGAGGAGCTGCGATACTTATCGCATCACGAGCCTTGAATCATTCAACCTTCTCGATCGACCACTCGAGCTTCGCTCCAGCGGTCGGGTTGCCGCCTTTCCTCCCGTCGCGGCCGGACCTCTTCATGTCCACGATCTTCTGAGCCGCGTCGAGCGTGTCGGCGGTGGCGTGGACTTCTCCTCGAGCGACCACGACGTAGGCCACGTCGAGCCCGCCCGGGTGCGCGAACTTCATGGGATCTCCCTTTCTCTACTCCGCGTCCTTGGCCCGATTCGAACGGGCAATCTTCGCTTTAGGAAAGCGCTGCTTTATCCATTGAGCCACAAGGACAGTGCGTTATTGACGGTGTGGACGGTGAGACTCGGACTCACAAACACCATATTTTGAGTATGGTAGCTTTACCAATTAGACTTACGTCCACTCGGGTGCAGAGCCGGGGATTCGAACCCCGAGTCGCGCGTTTTTAGGACGCACTAGCTTTACCGGTTAGCCTAGCTCTGCGAACGGTACCACCGGAGAGACTTGCACTCTCACGTCACGAGGACACTAGCACCTCAAGCTAGCGCGTCTGCTATTCCGCCACGGTGGCATATCTCACTAGTCACTAGTCAGGGTGGCCAGACTCGAACTGGCAAGTACGAGCACCCAAAGCTCGGGCACTACCATTGTGCGACACCCTGATGGTGGGCAGACTCGGGATCGCACCGAGTTATCCGGCTCTTCAGACCGGCGCTATCACTAGACTAGCTCTCTGCCCGTTTGCGTCCCCACGGGGATTCGAACCCCGGTTTGTACCTTGAGAGGGTACCGTCCTTGGCCATCTAGACGATAGGGACATGAGTATTTGAGTAGATATGTATTTGTGCGCCCTGAGGGGAACGATCCCTCACCTCTCGATTGAAAGTCGAGGATCCAGACCACTAGACGAAGGGCGCGTGGAGCTGGTGAGCGGAATCGGACCGCAGCCCTCCTGATTACGAAACAGGTGCTCCACCTTGGAGCTACACCAGCACGGAGCCGACGAAGGGATCTCGAACCCTAGCCTCGCTCGCTACAAGGGAGCGGTGACGCCTCGTCACGTCGGCAAACACAAGCTCCTGGGGTAGGAATCGAACCTACAGCGTCTTTCGACCACCGGTTAACAGCCGGGCACCTTACCATTCGGAACACCCAGGAATATGGGAGGGCCACATGGCCCTCCCCGTGTTTCTTGACGAACAGGAGAGACCGCCCGCGCACCCGAGAGCCGGCTGCGCGCGTCACGTCCTTCCAAATTTTCAAGGGCCAAGCGCTCGAGTGAGCGCCGGTTCGGGTCGAAGGAGTTGAACCCTCATTCGCGGTTCCAGAGACCGCTGTCTTACCGTTAGACGAGACCCGAATATCTGAATCTGAGAAAAACCTTCCGGGGTGGGCCTGGAGGGGAACGATCCCTCACCTTCCGCTTAAGAGGCGGTTGCTCGACCACTCGAGCTACAGACCCGTTCAGCCTCGTGGCTGAGTGGGACGCCTCGGAATCGGACCGAGCCCTTGCCGCTTAAAAGGCGGCTGCACCACCTTGGTGCTAACGTCCCTCGCTTTCTTTTGGGCCCGCCTTCACGGGCGCGGTCTTCGTTTTCATCGTCTTCGTCCTTGTCTTGGTGAGGCGTGATGGAGTTGCACCACTTGCCAAAAGGCCACCGGGTTACAGCCGGCTAGAGCTACTACCGCTCAGAACACGCCCCATGCGATATGGGAGTTCGGAGCTTTGATATCGTTCTCGAGCCATGGCGTTCATCGGACACACGTCTCCTGTGATCGGCAGTCGCCGCTTGGGCAGATCGCTAGTGCGCGATCTGCACTCCTTCGAATTTTTCGGACCCTGAAATGCCGAAGGGCCGCTCTCGTCTCCGAGGCGGCCCTTCCTGCGCTGTTGCGCGAGTGAAAGAACCGCCTCTAGGTACCGGCCTCCTGATTGCGCGTCGCGAACTTCGGTTCGCTGGGGGAGGCCGGATAAACGCGTGCAAGGCTATCGACTCCGGGCGCTGTCACTGGGCACAAAATGCACCACGACCCTGAAAGCACTGCTGATTGGCTCAGCGGCCTCCGGGTCTGCATGGGCGATTTCGGCATCGAGGTGTGCATCGGAGTGTCTTCAGTCACTAGGACATGGTTTCGGGGAACGTGCAAGAACTTTTTTCGACGGGGTGGATGACGAGGATCGAACTCGCGAATACTGCGGCCACAACGCAGCGCCTTAACCACTTGGCTACATCCACCATACGGAGATCCCTCTTTCGAGGTCACGTATGGAGAGGACGAGCTTTCGTGGACGTGATCATGGGGTCTCAGACGGAGACTTTACCGCTTCCTGACCAGGTCCGCCATTTTTCTTCTTCGGCCGAGATCAGCTCGCTCCGCGTCGGCGGTCTCGGCGCGCCCGAGCGTGTGTAGAACGGCAACGGCATCTGCGAGCATGCCGCGCAGTAGCGCGCCTTGTTCTTGATCGGGCGCGAGCCATCCCTGCACGCCTCGCACAGGCGCCGCGTCATTCGGGAGGCCTCGAGCGGTCGAGCCACCAGAGGAGCGCCGAGCCCGCGAAGACGACGGCGACGATCGCCCCGAGCGCGAGGATCACGAAGACGATCGCGTTCACTTCGATGCGTCCTTGGGCGCGCTGAACGCGCTTACGCACTCGCGCATGGTGTTGTCGTGGATCTCGAGCACCTTCGGGATGCTCCCGTCCTTCTCCACCTGGTAGCCGCCCGCGAGGTTCCAGGCGACGGGCACGTCGGCGTCGCGGAGCGCGCTGAAGATGATCGCGTCCCGCTCGAGGAGCTGCATGGTCGTGAGCCAGCCGCCGTACGGGTCGTCGATGTGCGCGTCGGCGCCCGCCTGGTAGAGGACGAGGTCGCACGTCGTCATCGCCGCGAGGACCTCCGGCAGCTTGTCCCTGAAGAACTCCGGCACCTGCGAGGGGCTCGTGTAGCGGGCGCCGCCGGTGAAGTGCCAAATCCACTTCTCGCAGCCGAGCTTGCGGATGATGTTGTCGGTGCCGTTGCCGTAGTGGTAGTCGAGGTCGAGGATGCCGACGCGCTCGACCTTGCCCGCTTTCTTCAGCGCGAGCGCGGCAACCATGAGCCCGTTGAACGTGCAGAACCCCTCGGCGCTCGCGTAGCCCGCGTGGTGGAACCCCGAGCACGGCGCCGCGGCAGCGCCGCCCGACGCGAGCGCGTGGCGCGCGGCCGAGAGCATCGAGCCCGTCGTGTAGAGGAGCGACGCCGCGACCGCCGGAGACTTGTTGCCGAACCCGTTCGCGCGTTTGCCGAGCAGGACGTTCTTCACGAACTCCGGGTCGTGCGCGAGGCAAAGCTCCTCGAGCGTCGCCGGCAACGGCGGGATGATCTCGACGGGGAACTCGAGCTTCCAGGACTCGACGACCGCGGCGGGCTTGAGCGCGCTCGGCGACTCGCAGCCCGACTCCGCGACCATCTTGTGGGTGTAGAAGACGGGGATCGGGATCATCGTGCCCTCAGGTCGTGAGCGCCTCGTACACGAGGAGCGCCAGCCGCTTCGCGCGCCCCGCGTCGCGCTCGACGCCCTCGGCGGACGCCGACGCCTGGCCGCTCAGGCTCACGTACCAGCGCCCGTCGTCGTAGGCGACGACCTCGCCCTTGTCGAGCCACGCCCGCGAGCGCCAGCCGGAGGCCGCGTGGTCGCGGACCCAGTCCGCGGCGTCGGCGACGGGCCCCTCGCTCATCGCCTCACCTCTCGCCGCACATGCGGAGCACGCGGCTCGCGAGCATGCGCGTCTCAACGCAGCGGGCGCTCGCGCCGATCTCGCGGAGCGTGCTCATGAGGAGGCGGATCTTCTCCCGATCGCTTTTCGGGACGGCCATGAGGGTCACGGGCTTCGGCACTTGCATCGCCATCGTCATCCCGGCATCGACGAGCGCGCGGTTATTTCCGGACAACCGTGCCCGCGGTGGTCTGGTGCGGCTCTCCCGCGAGGACGCCGTCGAGCAGCTCGGAGAGCGTCGCCGGGGGCTTCGGCTTCGGTGCCCCGATCGCGTTCTTCGGCGTGGGGATGGGCGCGGGAGGAGGAGCCTCGACGTGCGGCCTCTGCGCCTCGAGCCCCTGCTGGGGGGCGACGCGCTTGCGTCGCCTCGGGGCGTTCGAGACGACGCGGTTGCCGACGACGACGGGGACGCCGCTCGGGGCGGGCACGCGGCGGGAGTAGAGCGGGCCACTGAACTGCATGATCGGATCTTACCTCAACGGAACTGGATCGGGGAGTACGCCGCGAAATCGTAACCGGTGAGCGGCTTCGGCGCCCTCGGCGCCCCGGGGAACGTCGGGATCCATTCGGCCGTGCCGGCGCGCGCACCCTGGTGCTTCTTGACCCACCACGCGGCGACCGCGAGGCCGCCGATGACGGCGATCGTCTCTTTGTTCCTCGACAGGAACCTCATGAACCCGTCCATCACTACCACCTCCTTCGCCACCGCCCGCGTCCCCAGCGCCGGCGCGGCCACGGGTATGCCCACATGGGCCACGGGTTCCAGAAGCTCCAGGGGATCGGTGGCGACGTGGGCGGGATCGAGGCCATCGACCACCATGTCGGCGCGCCAACGAACCCTCCGCCGCGTTCCGATTTGCCCGCGGTCTGTGCGAGGAGCGACGCCGCAGCTCCGGCGGCAGCGCCCGCGAGCGCCCATGATCCGACCTTCGGCCTGCCGGCGAGGGCGCCGAGCGCGCCGAACGCTCCCGCACCCAAGGCCGCGAAGACGGCCATCGACTGAACGGCGTCACTTTTCTGGGGCGTCTGGATTCCTTGCGGGCCCATGAGAAGAGTAGAGCGCAGGTCCGACCACCTGGCAAAATGCGCTGATCTCAGAGGTCGAAGACGAGCGGCGGGTTCACCGGGTCGTAGTTCCGGTCGCACGTGCACGCGTTCGCGAAGAGGATCTCGCCGCGCTTGCCCATGCTGTGGCCCTGGTGGACGTGCCCGAAGACGTGCGCGCGGACCATCGGGCAGCGGTTCAAGTACCGCGCGATGTGCCGCGAGCCGAAGTGCGTGTCCATGATGTTGTCGTCGCGGATGCCGAGCGGCGGCCCGTGCGTGACGAGGAGGTCGACGTCGCGCGGCGCGTGCTCGAACTTGTCGTAGTTCCTGTCCCAGAACGCCCAGCCCGGCAGGTTCGGGACCCACGGCGCGCCGTAAACCTTGATGCTCTCTTCGCCGACGTCGAGCACCCGCGCCGCGTCCATGAGCAGGTGCATCCCCGGCCGGTCGAAGAGCGCGATCGATCTTCCGTCGTACTTCGTCTGGCTGATGTCGAAGCACTTGTCGTGGTTGCCAGGCACGACGATCTTGTGGGCGTGCGGGAGCGCCGCGAGCCACTGGGCGAAGTCCTCCACGATCTCCATCTCGCCGTTCATCGTAATGTCGCCGGCGTGGACGAGCACGTCACCGTTCGGGACGTCCACGAACCTGTGGAAGCCGTGCGTGTCCGAGATCGCCACGATGCGCATCACCACTTCGACAAGACGATCATCGCCGTGAAAACTGCCCACACGAGCACGAAGGTCTTGAAGATGAGGAACATGTCGCGCGGCTCGTTCACCGCCGAGAGGAAGTTCTCCATCTCGCGCTCCTCGTCCGAGAGCGACGCCCACCAGCGGGCCCTCCGCTCGTCGGACTCCCTGCTCCTTCTCGACCAACCAACCATCGCGCGTATTTAACCACTGCTGCGAACAATCACATCAGTCGTCGCACGTCGCCATCCGGCGCTCGAGATCGGCCCACGACGAGAGCAGACTCTCGATGCGCCTCGCGCGCTCTTCGTCGCCGGCGTCCTTCGCAGTGATGATTGAGTCCCTGCACGTGCGCTCGGCGTCTGCGAGGCTGCTCGTTGTTGCGTGGGACACGAGCTTCTTCAGTTCGTCTCGAATATCGCTCGCCTGCTGCCACAACCTACCGTATCTACTCATGACTACAATGTAGGATAATATCCTACCTGAGTCAAAGTTTCACGAACCGTCGGGATCCCAACGAAACGGTACAAGCTCGGTCTCGTCACCTTCGTCCCCGCCATCGTCGGGTCGATCGAGCGCGGGCGACGTCCACGGCTCCATGTCGTCAGTCGTAGGGAAGTCGGTCGGAGTGGTCTCGATGGAGGGACCAGTTCTCCCCGTACGCTTTCGCCTTCTCGGGGTCGTGCTCGATGAGACAATTCTCGGCATTGGAGTGCTCCGCCGCGTTCGTGAAGTTGAACGACCCCGTCTCGATCCACGCGCCGTCCACGACGACCGTCTTGTCGTGCATAATCTGGTGCTTGCTGTCGATCCAGACCTTGACGTTGCCGCTCCGGAGCAAGAAGGCCATCGAGCCCTTGGCGGTCTTGTCACTCTTGTCGAGGACGACCTCGACGGAGCCCGCGTCGCCCAGCTCGATCTTCTTCTTGATGAGGGCGTTCGCGATCGCCTCCGACGTGAAGCCGTACGCCATGAGGTGCACGCTCGACTTGGCGCTCGCGATGAACGTCGCGACGGCGTTCTCGCACCCGCCGTTCGGGGAGAAATGCACGCTCCATTCGCTGCCCGGCGACACGACGATGGGGGCCGCGTTCACCGCGATGCCGGTGGACGCGCTGGGCGCGCTCGCCGAGGATGCCGCGGCGTCGCCGGCCTCCGGGGGCGGGGCGTCCCTGCACGCGAGGAGCGCGAGAAAGAGGGCGAGCTTCTTCACGGGACCACTTTCGTCATCCAGGCGAGGTAGTTCTCGTCGCACTCCTTTTCGTCCCAGCGGCTGCTCTTGCAGACCCAGACGTCGATCTCGCGGACCTTCTCGCGAGTCTTGCTGTCCACGACGGGAATCTTCCTCTCCGCGAGGCGCACGAGCGTGAGCCTGTCGCCGACCTCGTGGAACCCGGGCGGCGTCTCGAGGTCCTCGTGGTAGTCGCTCGTGGTGAACTCGAGCACGCAGCCGGGCCGGAGTGCGGCCTTCACGGCCGCGAGCTTCGCCTTCTCGGCCTCGGTGAGCTTCGGTATGTACTTGGGGTTGCAGGCGAGGATCATTGCATGGCCCTCACCATGTAGTGCGCGTTGCAGGGCCGGCACTCGAAGCACGTGACGAGCTGCCCGGCGAAGTCGCCGCCGGCGTGCTCCGGGAACCGGAACGTGTGCGGGCGCTTCAGGACCGCGCCGCACGCGGGGCACGCGCGCGTGCCGTCCGGGAGCCTCTCGATGGGTTTGCCCGGGAGCTTGCCGGTCTTGGCGGCCTCTTCGAACGCGTCGAGAATCCCCTGCCTCAGACCGTTGCGCTCCTCGGCCGGGATGCTTGCGAGGGCCTCCTCCATCCCGACGATCTTCGTCTTCGTCATGGCTTCGTTTCTTGCCACGGCCCGAAGAGGTTGTCCCGCGTCTTGCGGATCGCCGCCGCGACCTCGCGCGCGCCGGCCGCCCGGCCCGTCCAGTCGTCGTGGCCGCGGGTCCCCGGCTGGAGCAGGCGCGCCATCTCGCCGGCGTGGTGGGCGTATGACTCCGCGAGCTTGATGGCGTGGTCGCTCGCGATGGTCCCGATGTCGGCACGCGCCTTCTCGAGCGCGGGCCCCATCATCTCGTCCACGAGCTTCTTGCTGTAGGCGCCGAGCCTGCGCCGCGCCGCGATGTAGGAGACCACGGCGGACGTCCAGCCGAAGCCGGCCAAGAACGCGAGGATGATCGTCGTCATCGCTGGCTGCTTTTGCGGTCGGCTTCGCGGTCGGCTCTCTTCCAGGGGAAGACGGCGTCCTCGCCGAGGACCTCCGCGGCCTTCTTCATCCACTCCCGGTCGTCGAGGTGGTACGTGTTGATGGTCCCGAACATCGGGTCGTAGTGCTCGGTGATCTCGAGCACGAGCTTGCGTAGCGCGGCCAGCTCTTCGTCGATGCGGAGCGCTGGCGGCGCGAACCCGACGGTCTCGAGACGTGACTCGAGGTCGGCCGAGAACTCCGCGTCGACCTTGCGGCGGCGCTCCGCGTATTGCCAGAGGAGATCCTGCGCCGTCTTGTCGTTCACGCTGAGAGGAACCTTGTCGGCTGGCGTCGATGGGTAGCGGTCGCTCTGGAAGCGGCCGTCCTTGTTGATGTGTGCGCCCATTACTCGCTCCCCGTGCGGAGCATGCTGGTCAGCTTCATGTAGAAGCACAAGAGGACGACCACGGCCTGCAGGAGGATGACTCCGTAACCGAGCAGCATGAGGTAATCGTACGTCTGCATCGGGGCGCCGTCCGTGCGCCAGACGTGGAGGGTGATCACGGCGCCACCCACGCGAGCGGCAGCTCGTCGCCGGGGAACTCGCGCTCCATCGCCATGCCGCCGTTGAAGCTGATCCAGGGGTTGTCGTCCATGAATTTCTCCGCTTCTTCCTTCGTGTCCCATCGTTGCGCGCTCTGCACGCGCCCGCCGTGCGCAGCCTCGATGTCCTGGAAGAACGTCCCAGACCTGAACTCGATGACCCAGCGCTTCATCCGGCTCAGCCTAACACCTGCCCGAATCGATCGCGGGTCGGGCAACCGTCCGCGTGCTGCTTTCTGTAGACGGGCTCGTCTGAGGGGTCGCGCGTCGAGTTGCAGCCTGCGGCGCAGCGGTGAGAGCCCCGAGCACCCGCGCGTGGTCTTCGACTGGCACCTCGCGCGACGTAGAGATCGTAGCCTCCTGCCGAGAGGGCGGGGGTGGTCCCCGTCACCGACGACACGTTCGATTGCGCGTCGAAGAGGGTCGGGTTCGTGGCCTGCGCGGTCGCCTCGGTCGCGATGCCCACGGTCATCGTATCGGAGCCGATGCCCGTGGGCGTGTCGGTGATCTGGTACGTGATCGTCGCGCCATCAGGCACCGTGTACGGGCCCACCGCCAAGGCTTGGCCGGCTGGAACCGTCAGACTTTGCTGGTCAAGCAGGTGGGTGGTGGGCTGTGTTGACGATGGCGTAGTTGCGCACCCTGTTACAAGCGCGAGCGTCATCGTTGCGAGAAGCTGTCCCATCCGTTCCATCATCAGACCCTCCCGACCATCGTCACGCCAATCTCACGGGCGAGGCAAGCCCTTTCACTCTCGCGGTCGTTCCACCCCAAGAACCGCCTGATCGCGCTGACCATCACGACCAGCATGACCAAGGGCGACGGGACGAGCGATCGCAACCACGTGGAGGTACGCTTGGTCATCGTGCGACCAGTCGACCTTCAGGCGTACGCCGCCCTCGACTCCATATTTGCCGCCCTCCGTCCGCAGCCCGTTCTCGCAGGCTTGCCGATTGTCGAACTGTACGATGGCGAGGTCGGGCGCTATCAGCTCGGCGAGGTTGAGGTGGCACTTGTGGCACTCTCTACCCGCAACCCCGCTGATCTTGATGAGCAGCGAGGCAAGCTATTCGTCGACGGTTGGCACCATTGGGACGCAGCTTGGCTTGAGCTTTTGGCGTATCAGACGTTCGAAGCTGACGGCGTTCTCCAAGAGACCGGTTGGCCGCTGGACGCGCAGTACGGCGGCTCCCCGCCCTTCGACGGTGTTATCCGCGACATCTGTGGACGAGGCGAACTCATTGCCTTCGACGTGAAGAGCGCTGCGGGGAGCGGGATTGGTCTGCTCAAGATTCGCTTTCAGCCCGAGGCCGACCGTTGGGCGCGACGCCACAACCTCGGCGATGTTGACGTGGGTGTGCACTGCCATGGATTCACGCCAACGTGCGAGGTGCTCGGGCCCGAGATGCGTAGGATGCTCGGGGCCCAGCGCGTCGCACTTCAACAGCCGGCAACGCTGCCGCACACATTCACGTACGACCTGCAAGCCCTCAGCGGCGCCAGCGTGACCACAACGATCCAGGCAGCGGGCGACATCATCATGAGCGGCTGGGTCGGCGGCGGTCGCCAAGCCAGCGTAGAAGCCGTGATGCGCAAGCATTTGCGCGAAAAGGCCGTGTTCGCTGAGCGCCATGGCCGCCCATTCTTTCTGGTATACGTGCGCCCCAGTGGTGCAGGGGCCTCCGATTCCCGACCAGCTGAAGTTGTGCAGGCCGCGCAGCGCCTGGATGCAGCCCGAGAATCGGATTGGTGGCTGGGCACACTGCTGCTGGATTTCGTCTCTGGCGGAATGGCTCGATACGGGCACATGCGTGAAAACGTACGATGGCCGAACGGGTCGTCGGCGTTCACGTTGCAGCGCACCCTGCTCATGATGGAACGCATGGAACGATCTCCTGCGGAACAGGCGCAGGACTCACTTCGACGCGACGGCGAGACACAGTGAACATCGTCGTCGCGGCTGCATGAACGCGCACCGTTGACTCCCGTTCCCCCGTCGGGGACCATCGACGTCTATGTCGAGGTTCGAAGGGCAAAGCGCTTGGAAGGTCGCCCAACGGATCCGCGACAACGAACTACTCCTACCGAACGTCCAGCGCCCGCTAGTCTGGGAACTGTCGCAGGTCGAGAGGCTGTTCGATTCGCTGTACCAGGGCTTTCCCGTCGGCACGGCGCTGATCTGGCGGACGCGGCAGGTCATCGATTGTCGTCGCTTTATCGTCAACTTCCAGGACGGCACCACGTTCTACGAGGACCCGTGGCCCGTGGCGGCGACCGGGTGGAAAGAGTACGTCCTCGACGGGCAGCAGCGCATGCAGGCGCTGTACATCGCGTTCCAGTGATCGACGACGACCACAGCGTTGGGCGTGGCACCGCGCACGATGCCCTCGGCAACATCGTCGCCGACCAGCGCGTCCGCAGTACCTGCGGCAACGTCCGCAAGGAGTGACAACGCGGCCGGTGTGAAGCTGGACGTGGCGATCGAGCGGTACACGCTCGGGGGGTGGCCTTGACTCACCCACCGTCACGAGACTTGAATGCCAATCGCGTGTCTAGTTGGTCTATCGCGATCGCACTAGGCGGAATCACTCTCGCCTCTAGCGCGAGTTGCACCCCCACGGATGCGACCCCTAACGATGCGGGTAACGATGCGGCCGATTGGCTGGGAGATGGGTATGTCGGATGCCCGGCGAGTTACACTTTGTGCGGTGGCGAGTGCCTTGAGCCAGGGATGTTGTGTCTCGCGACAGGGCAGAGCGCTCCCTGCGCCATCGCGGTCGACTCGACGAGCGTCTACTGGACGAACCAGGGCGATTCAACGACCCCCGGCAGCGGCAGCGTGATGAAGGTCCCCATCGGCGGCGGTAGCGCGGTGATGCTCGCGTCCGGGCAGAACGACCCGTACGCGATCGCCGTCGACATGACGAACGTCTATTGGACGACCGTCGGCGACGGCATGGTGATGAAGGTTGCGATTGGGGGCGGCAGTACCGTGATCCTCGCGTCCGGGCAGAACGGCCCTCGAGGAATCGCCGTCGATTCGACGAGCGTCTACTGGACAACCCAACAGGGCGGCAGCGTGATGAAGGTGCCGGTTCAGGGCGGAAGCACGACGGTGCTCGCGTCCGGGCCTGGCGGCCCGCTGGGCATTGCGGTCGACGCGACGACCGTCTACTGGGCCAACGGCCTCGCGGTCATGAAGGTACCGACGGGGGGCGGGAGCCCGACGGCGCTCGCATCGGGGCCGTGCGATCCGCAGTACGTCGCGGTCGACGCGACGAGCGTCTACTGGACGGACCTGTGCGGCCTCAGCGTGATGAAGGTGCCGATCGGAGGCGGCGGTACGGCGACGCTAGCGTCTGGGCAAGTTGAGCCACTTTTCACGGCGGTCGACTCGACCAACGTTTACTGGACAACTCCGCAGAGCGGAACCGTGATGAAGGTTCCGATCGGGGGCGGTAGCGCGACCCGCATCGGGGGTGGGGCGGGACCAACGGGCATCGCAGTCGATTCGACTAGCGTCTATTGGACGGACGTGTCTCCTGGCAACGTGATCCGCGCGCCCAAGTAGCGTTACCGAGCTGAGTGACACCTCACCAATGGGACAGCCTACACGTCACCATCACGGCGCGGCGCATGAACGCGAGGAGGTCCCAACCATGAATCATGGCTCTGAGTGCGCTTGCATCCAGTTGTCGAACACTTCTGGGTATCCACCCCAAGCAGACGTGAAACCCAGCTCCGTTACGAACAGCCGGTCACCGATGTTGAGGACGGGCATCATGTACGCACGGATCTGTGCCGGGGCATTGGGCGCATAGACCAAGTAGGTCGTTGAATTGACACGCGCCCACTGCCCGAATGCTCTGATCCGAGCGATCACCGCCTCTGTGTTCATCGCCGGATGTCTAAGGTCGAACGCGATGAGAAGAAGCTGATTCATTGCACGACCTTCTCGACGTGCTCGGCAATCAGCACGACTAACTTGATGCACTTCTGCGCGTCCTGTTTTGTGATCGAGTTTTCCATCGGCGGATGGCACGTGAGATCGTAATCGCCTCGATGAGCGATCGAATGTCGTCGCTGCGTGAAGTGCTCCAACTCCCGCGTCAACACTACCGCGTTCTGTCGGGCAGCTTGGGCCACCTTTTCCATGATGTCCTTGTGGCCGATGAGACTCAACGCCGCCTCTATTTTTCGGCGTCCCTGGAAGCTTTCGGTGTCGAACTCCGCCTGAAGCCCCTTGTCTACGCGCTCGAGAAAATCGTGCTGCCGCGCGGCCTCCAAGAGTTGCTCGTGAGGCATCAGGTTTCGTAATCGGTCGACCAGCGCTCCCGGAATTGGCTTCGACGAGTCCAGCAGTTCTCGCACTTTGCTCAGGACAAGCGTCCGCACATAGGCGTCGAGCGCCGAGATCGCCAATGTGATCGCCGCCCGATAGGCGTCCGCCAAATGCTCCTCCGGCTTCCCTTTTCGTTTGCCCACCGCGGTTTTGTGAATCTTCACGAGATTTTCTGCCCGGCGAATACAGAGCTTGAAGACCTCGATCGGCGTCAGTCGTTGCGGCGTTCGGCGAACTGGACTCGCCGGTTGAGGGGGTAAACTCGGCGAGGTCTTCACGTTGCCGATCTCGTCGGCAGGCGTCGTGCGAGACTTTGGCGTCACGAGCGGATACTCGCTCCATCGCCCAAAGAGCGCGAGGCCTACACTGGGAGCGCATCAGCAAATTTCATCACGAAACGGGAGCGATGGAAAGTGTAGGATGGCTCGCGCTGCACTGCTCTCCCGCATCCCGCTCGCAGGTCGACTTTTGCATCGGGAACCGGCCAAGCGCCACGCGAACGCATGGTTGTTGCCGGCGGAGGACGTTGTAGCCACTGGCTCGCCCTCGGTCGCCCTGCCGTGCTCGCGGACCACGACACGATCGCGTACGTGGCGCTAACCTTGCGACCTCGACGACGATCACGCGCAGCGCGAACATGACGTCTCCTGCCGAAACATCGCTTGACGACTTGCTCGCATCGCTCGAGCAGGCCGACGACCGCCTGCGGGCAATCTACACCGAATTGGCCAGCGACCCAGGTATCGCACCGGATCGTGATGCCGAGCTTCGGGGTCTTCATGCTCGTCGTCGGGAGCTAGCGGAGCGGGTTGGCCTGGAGATGCTCACACGACGACGCGCAAGCGGAGCAGACGCTGTCGACGACCGAGGCAACGGTGAAGCCCCGACGCCGCATGACTTTGACGGGTACAGCAAGCCGGTTTCGGAGCCCGTGACTCCGCCACCGGTCGTAGAGCCCGCCAGCGGTGTCACGCCGCAGGTCGTCACCACCACCCCGGACAATGGCATCGCCGATCACACGACCATGCTCGAACCGCCAGTCGCTGAAGTTCAGAACCAAGGCGAGGCGACGCATCACATTCCCCTTCCATGTGAGCCCTCGCGACACCTCGCGAGACGCTTTGTGTGTAAGGCTACGCTTCGGGTCGCCCCGTGTCACAACGAAACCAGTCCGACACGCGAGTGCGACCATGTAGACAAGCGACCGACAGGCAGCGCAGCGTCGCCTTCAGCCATTCGACGGCAGCATCTGACCACACATCCAACAGGTCCCCGCCGGCCTCACTTGAGGCGTGAGCACCTGCTCGACGTGCGCGTTCGCGAGGCGCGCGACGCGCGCCGCGAGAGCCATCGAGCCATACCGCCTCGGGTTGTTGATTGCGCTAGCGAGGCGCTGCGGCGTCACTCCGATCAGTTCTGCGATGCGCCTGTACGTGCCATGGACACGCTTCAAGTTCCTGAGGGATGCAACGAAGAGACCGTCTTCAGCGACGGTGAGATGCTCGCCATGGAGATTAGTAGCTCCGGCCCGAGCGCCTTCGCACGTGTCGAGAATCGTCTCAAGCGGAACACCGGCAAGCGCCGCCACCCGCGCGGCGTATGCGGCGGATCCCGAACCGTGGCGAACCTGGTTCACTGTTGTGACGTTCGAACCGAGCGCGCGTGCTAGGCCGGTCCATGTCGAGAATCGAACTTTGAGTGCTTCCAACGTGGTCAGGAGACGTACATGCTCTTCGCGTGAGAGGTGCCTGATGTGTGGATGGCGTTGGTACTGTCCCTTGGGCATCAGGTGCTCTCTTTCGTCATGAGCACCTGGTTGCAAGCCGGACAGCGGTTCGCTGAGCGGATCTGCCCGGTGAGGAGGACCTCGACGGGGACACCGGCGAGCGCGGCAGCGCGCACAGCCATCCCCATCGAGCCTGATTTGCCAGTCGTCACCTGATGGAGCGTTCCTTCGGCAACTCGCATCGCTTCGGCGAGGCGCCACCACGTCCCGTAGCGCTCCGTCTTGAGGGCGCGGAGCGCGACAGCGAGCATCCGGCGATCGTGGTCAGAGAAGCGGGCCGGGTGCTTCTTCACCTTCGGTGGTCGTTTCTCGGAGTCCTCGGTGACCACGTGAAGGTGGCGCGTTTTGTCAGGTTTCTTGGAGGGGCGTTTGGTGGGTTCCATGTTTCAACTCCGGGCCGAAGCTAAGACGGGAGAATGGAAAAGTGGCCGAAGTAGGCCAGGATGGGTGAAAACAGGCCACCACCTGGAGGGCAGCCCCCCGTTCTTCTTCGGGACCACGAGCGTGACCACCACGTGTTCGTCGCCCGCGGAGATGGGGACCGGGCTCGCGGGGGTGGCCGGGTGGGTCGTGCCGTTCGTGTTCGTCTCAGTCGCGCTTGTCGTCATGGGTCTCTTTCTTTTCTTCGCGCCAGGTCTTCCAGATGTGGATGACGAGGTGCACGTGGTGCCACACCGCGACGGGCGCGATCAAGAGGAAGAGCACGACGCACGCCGGGGTCGCTTTCGGACCGAGCAGCCACGCGAACGCGCGCATCACCCATCACTCTGCACCGGCGCGAGCCTCCGCCCGTTCACGGCCTCCCGTGCTCCTTCATGATGGCGAGCGCCCTCGCTTCCTTCGGCATGGCCTCGGGGTGGGCGGCCTGGTGCTCCAGCACCAGTTTCAGCGCGACCGTGTAGGGCACGCCGATGGCCTCCTGCACCAGGCGCGCGCAGGTCTTGTCGTACTTCTTCGTGGTCACGGCGCGGTCTCCGCGATCCAGCGCTCCGAGCGAAGGCGCCGCGTGAAGTGCTCGTCGTACCGCACGCCGGCGCGCTCGTACGCGTCCCGGACCATCTCCCGCCCGGCGTCCGTGATCGAGAGGTCGCGGTCGTCCGTGTAGCCCCAGTGCTTCTTCCCCTCGACCAGGTACTTCCCGAGGAGGCGCTCGCCGACGCCGGGCGCGACGAGGAAGTCCAAGACGCTGTGCTCGGACCGCGCGACGCGGACGTAGGGCTCCTCGCTGCGCTGCAGGTTCGGGTGCGGGATGTGGAGCCGCCGCTCGATCTTCCACTCCCACCGGTCGTCGTAGAGGAGGTCGAGCACCACGAGGTCGTCGGCGATGGGCAGCGCGTTCTCGTACCCTCGGCGGCTCATGGCTCTAGCCCGTGCTTGCGGATGACGGCGAGCAGGCGCAGCGGCTCGCGGTACCTGAGCTTCTTCGGGCGCCGCTTGACGACCATCAGGTAGTGCCCGATGACGTTCCCGTCGCTCCACAACTCGATGAGGGACTCGGCCGAGTCTTCGAGGTCCGTGACCGTGGCCTCCTCGAGCCTGGGCAGGTCGGCGGCCCTGCAGATGCTGCTCTGGAGGCGGAGGGTGCCCTCCGAGATCTTCATCTTCGCGTTCATGGGCCGCTCTCCTCCCACGCCTTCTCGCGGGCCCGCTCGTCCGCCATCTCCTTCTGGTGGGTCTCGCGCGTGGTCCACGCGTGCGGTTTCACCGCGCCGACCGAGCGCATGATGAGCAGCACCGCGGCCCACATGGGATAGTCGCCCCAGATCTCCGCCGAGAACTTACGCTTGTCATCGGAGTAGTACCGGAAGATGCGGTCCCCCGGGAACCCCTCGAAGTACACGCCGGCGAGCGGGTCGCCCGTGTAGGACTTGTCGATCGGCGGCGTCGTGTGGAAGAGCCCCGTGAAGTCGGCCTCGATCGGCTTCTCGGAGAGCACCGAGAGCTTCCAGTTGTAGAAGTTCTCGCGCATCGTGAAGCGGAGGCCGAGGTCCTTGCGCGTGACCTCCACGACCGGCAAGACGATCGATTTGCTCCGGTGCGTCGAGATGACGTCGGCGATCTCCTTGCTCGCCTGGTAGACGAGACCCGCGGCCATGAGCGGCACGAGCCGGTCGCGGATGAACGACATCTGGTGGCCGAACGCGCCCTTCCAGAGCATCTCGTCCGAGACGGTCTGGGAGCTTATCCACTCCTGGAGCTTGTTCTTGGGTTCTCGCGCGCTCATGCGTATTTCTCCCTCACCAGAACACCCTCGGCCACCTCGCGAACCCGAGGAAAGGATAGACGATGTACTGGCGCCGCGGGTCGCGGGCGAACGCCATGATCGGCATCGCGCGCTCCAGCTCCCTCGCGTCCAAGAACCAGGTCACGCCGCGCCCCTCACGAGGTCCTTCGCACGGGCGAATGCCTCCTCCATGCCCGCCGCGGAGTGCTCGAAGAACTGGTCGAGCGCGTGGTCGCCGTCCCGGAAGACCACGAGCTTGATGGGCCCGGCGTCGACGGCCCACTCGAGGACGATGGTGAGCCCCTTGTCCCCCGGGCGCTGAACGATGCGCCGGCACGCCCGCCGCTCCTTTTCGCCCTCGGACCTGTAGTCAGGGCACCATCCGTCGTACACCCAGCCGAGACTCATGTGCTCCTCGGGCGACAGCGCGGGATCGGACGCGAGCCGCTCACAAACGAGGTAGAGCGGGTCGCTCTTCTTGAACTCCTCCCTCCACGCCTCGAACTTGCGCTCGGCCTCCTCGCGGGCCGCGCGGTGCTGCTTCTCCTTGTCGGAGACCCATTCGCCGAGCGGGACGAGCTGCGTCGCCCCCTTCCGCCTGAACGTCGTGTGCGCGAGCACGCCCGCGTCGCTCGTCGCGTGCGCGGGCAGGAGCTGCGCCGCGTGGTCGTTGCCGTTCGCGTCGTCGCCCTCGTCCCCGGTCTGGTAAAAGCGGATCGTCCCGTCCTCCGCGAGCGTCGGCCATCTCGCGTCCTCGAACATGCCGATGCCGCCGAGCGGCGAGCCGTCGTCGCCCTCGATCGTGATCTCCGGCCACCCGGCCATCGGGTCCGAGAAGTCGTAGAGGCGGAACTCGTACGGGCACGCCCAGTGGCACCCGCACACGACGAGGATCTCGGACCTCGGGTCGTAGCGGTATTCGGACCAGCAAAAGCCGAACCCGTCCTCGGTGCCCGGCGAGAGCACGTCCTTGCGCGCGCCCGTCCGAAGGTACACGACCGTCTGCCCCTGGTAGTCGTGGCCGCAGACGAGGAAGTCGCCCATCGGGTGATCCTCGACGAAGAGGAACGGGAACGCGCTGTAGTTGCGCTGGACGGTGGCGACGACGTCCCACACGGGCTCGTCGACCACGAGTTTGATCTCCAGCTTGGCGCCGCCGGGGTCAGGCCTGCGCCTGAGGACCAGGCCCTGCGCGTAGTTCCAGGACCCGGCCTTCGTGCTGAAGCTCGACACGACGAGCTTGTAATGCCCCGACGGCGAGAGGTGCTCGCGCCGCGATCCGGGGACCTCGTTCTCGGGGGCGAAGAACTCTTCCTTCATGCGTTCCCTTCAGTACCGTTAGATTGCCGTCACGCTCGCGTCAAGGCGGCCAGACGCGGAAGCCGTCCTTGAGGAGGTTCTCGATCGGGAGAAAGAGCGGCGAGGGCGGCGAGCCCTGCCAGCGCCACTCCGCGCATTTCTCGGGCTCGAGGATCTTCGGCTCGGGGGTCGGGTCGAGGGCGGGGTCGCCGGGCCACGGGGGCCGCCACCCCTCGACGTAGACGGTGACGTAGTGCTTGCCCTCGGCCTGAAAGACGTCGTTCGTATACGTCGACTTGCGGAAGCGCCTCGGCTCGACGTCGATGCCGGTCTCCTCGCGCAGCTCGCGCGACGCGCACTCGAAGACGGTCTCGCCCGGCTCGAGGTGGCCGCCGGGGAAGGACCACGTGCCGGCGCCGTGGCTGCCCTTCCTGAGGCCCATGAGCACGCGGTCGCCGCGCCGGAGGATGACCGCGACGCCGACGCGGACCGCAGGCTTCGTGAGCGACGCGAACATCTCGCCCGCCTTGCAGTGGCACGGCCGGTTCTTGTAGACGTCGGTGCTCCAGTAACCCTTGCCGCGGCAGAGCGGGCAGGCGATGCGCGCCTCCCGGATGAGCGCCTCGCTCTCGGAGAGCTTGTTCACGAGGATGCGCGTGCCAGCGGCTAGCCTCCGGAGGAGATCGAGGGTCGCGCTGCCCGGCGCGAGCACCCGGCCGAGGTAGTCCTCGGTCTCGAGGATCAACTGGTCGATCGCGTCTTCTTCGTTCACTCTCGTCGTCATCACGCCTCCCAGGGCCGGGGTTCGCGCTGCTCCGTGTCCGCGAGGGCGCGCACCATGCGCCAGCCGTCCTTCTCCGTGACGGCCTGCTCGCGCTCCCACGAACTCTCGTCGACGATTCGGACGGACGAGGGGAACCCGTCGCCCGGGAGCCGCGCGCGGGAGGGCGAGAGACTGCTCCGGCAGTAGACGTGGCTGGCGATGAACGGGTGAATGAGTCCCTCGCCGGCGGCGCACTCGCCGCCGTGGCTCGTCGTCGACGGGCAGACGAGGCGGCAGACGTCGCAGACGGCGTAAAAGTACACGCTCATCGCGGCACGACCCTCACGCGGACGCGGTGGTCGAAGCGCGCGCCCTTGAGCCACTCGCCGAGTTCGTGGCCATCGACCTCGACGCGCGCGTCGCGCGTCTTCGAGAAGTGCGTGAGGAGCGCGTGGAGGCTCGTGTTCGCCCGGTCGTACGCCCAGGCTGACGCCTCCCTGGCGGTGGGGCTCTCGTGGAGCACCCCGACGACGCTCGCGACGAGGGGCTCGTAGGGCATGAGCTTGTAGATGTAGATCTCGGCGGTGTCGCCGCCGAAAGCGTTCTTGCCGTGGTACGCGGTCCAGATCGAGAGCGCTTGCGCCATGCTGAGGTTGTGCATCAGCGCCTCTCCACGCGGGCGTTGACGCGGTACCCGGCTTCGACGCCGTGCGGTTCCGGCGGCTTCTCTTGGGCGATCGGAGGGTTCACGACGCGGCGCCCAATGAACCCAATGATCCCGATGACGACGTAGTTGGTGCCGGCTGAGTTCTTCATGCTGTAGTGCACCATCATCGCCCCTTTTTCTCTTTCGCGAGGACCTCGAGAAGCTCGTCCGAGACCGCGACTGGCGAGCCGCTCGACATCCGGATCGCGGGCCGATCCTTCACGAGGCCCCGGAGCCACTCCTCGAAATGCTCCTTCACCTCGGTATCGCGCCCGAGCATCGCGCGCACGTTCGCAAGCTCCGACGGGTCGTCCGACAGGATCCGCGTGAAGCTCGCGAAAAGTTCGCTCTCCGTGAGGTTCTTGCCGTCCCAGAGCGACATGAGCGAGAGGTAGATCTTGCCGAGACCCGGCACGTCGCGCTTCTTCATGAGGATGCCTTGCTTCGGTCCGGTGCCCGCGAGGTGCGCGACGTAGTCCCACCCGTCTTTCCACTGCAGGTTCAAGTAGTGGGCGAGCCCGTCCCCCGCGAGCCCGCGGTCGACGTAGACGACGGCGTACGGGAGCTTCATGGGCCGCCTTTCGCGCGCCGGCGCTTCTTGGGCCGCGCTTTCTCCCCGTTCGGGATCGCGTTCATCCTCTCGCGCCACGAGGCGAGGTCGCCGGGGGAAGCGGTCTCGATGGACCCCAGCACGTCGGAGAGGAGCTGGCGGAGCAAGGCGTTCTCCGTCTTGAGCGCGACCCTGTCCGCGCGCGCCGCGGCGGCCTCCATGGAGAGCTGGGATCTCAGGACCGCGATCTCCGAGGAAAGGCTCGAGGTTTCCCCTTGGCGGCGCGATTCCGCCGCCGCCCTGTCGCGCGCCCTGTTGATGGCGAACACTTTGCCGTCGATCATGTTGTTCCGTCCTTCTTGCTGATGTTCCATTCCTCGTGCGCGTCCTTGGCCCACGCGAGCCCCGGCACGTACCAGATCTGGGCGACGTCGCCGCGGGCCCTGAGCTTCGCGACGCGTGCCGGCACCCCGTCCGTCGGGATGGGGAACACGTCCGCGCGGTGGACGACCCTCGAGCCGAGGTACCGGACCCAGAGCGTGCCGCGCTCGCCCATCACGACTCTTCCTTCGCCGGGTACTCGTGCTCGCAGCCGTTCTTCTGCGACGCGGGGTTCTTCGCGTGCAGGCCACACTTGGTGCACAAGCTCGCGTCGCGCTTCGGGGCCTGCTGCTTGGGTTTCTCCGGCTCGGGGAACTCGTGCTTCATTCCGTACGTGCACCCGTCGCCGGGGTTATCGGCCACCCACGGCGTCGGGTCCCCGCGGTGCTTGAGGCAGAAGACGCAGGTGCTCATGGCCGATCCTTGCGATGCAGCTCGATGATGCGATCGTCGTCGATGTACCCGACCGGGTCCGCGAGCTTCCACGCGATGCCGATCGCCTGGCGCATCCACCCGTAGCCGACCCCGCGCGACCTCGCGACGAGGATGAACGTCAAGAAGAGGCGCTCGGCCGGGCCGATGCGGCACCGCGGGAACTGCTCCGCGTACGCGGCCTCCAGCTCCTTCTCGGTCGGGTCGTTCACGTCGTTCTTCATGGCAACCTGAAGAAGATCGAGTCGATCTCCTTGGCCCAGCCCAGCTTGATCTCGGCCTGGATCTCCTCGTCGATGTTCTCCCACTCCTGGCGAAGGCCGCGCCGGTTCGTGAGGTCGTCCACGATCCTCTCCACGGCCTCCACGGCCTTCGGGCTCGGGCTGCTCGTCGCCATCGAGGTCAGTCCCACCGCGCCCGGGGCGGTCCCATCATCCAGCGGTCGCCCGAGCAGCGGCCGAGCTTCAACCCTTCCGTCCCGCCCGGCTTCTCCATCGGGACGACGGGCCCGTGCGGCTGCTTCATGTGCGCGCCGCACGAGTCGCACGTCGGGATGGGCGGGTGGATTCCCATCCAGTGGTCGGGCACCGACACTCGGCCCCCGCAGATCGAGCACGTTCCGATGGTCCTTGATGACATGTCTCTCTCCTTACTCGTCCTTGCCGTCGTCTTCGTCTTCGCTCCGCTTGCCCAGGAGGTCCGCCCAGAGGTCGGTCTCCACGACTTTGTTCGGCTTCGCGGGGGCGGCATCAGTGTCGCCCGCATCGGCCGACAGGACGCGCCTCATCTGGCTCGGGTGGAACACCGTCGCGCGTTCGTCCGGCGACGTGATGCAGGCCGCGGCGAGCGTCATGAACTTGCAGACGATGTCCTCCTTGCGCTCGCGCGTGAGGTCGCCGCGGATGGGCATCGAGGAGACGAGGGTGTCGTCCGTCGGCTCGCCCTCGCCGTAGAAGAGGCCCACGCGGTGGTGGCCGTCCTCGAACTGCTGGAACCCCACGCTGAACGCGACGCTCACGGGGCGGCGCTTCTCGGCCTTCTTCTGCATCTTCTCCTCGAAGCGCCTTTGGCTGCGAGCATCGCTCATGCGGGTCATTCGGAATGATCCTCAATCCCCGGGACCCCTGGAACCTTTAGACCGATCGCGGTGAGCTTCGGAACCAAATAGCCGCGGTGCATTTCGCAAAGCGGGAGCGGCGACGGCATTCTCCCGTGCGCGGCTGCTGCCCCGCCAGCAAACGCGTCCACAGCAAGGCCCGAGAGGCACTCCTCACACACTTCACCAGCACCATGTTCATGCTCTTTGATCTCTTCGAAGAGCCGCATCGCGTCGCAGAAGTAGCAATCGAGCTTTATCTCTGGCCCCGACATTTCCTCCATTCGCTGCTCTGGACGCGGCGGCGCCGCTGCCGAGGACCCAGACCGTAGCCTTGCGCTTCGAGGGCGTCAGGCGCGTGCTGCCGCTGTCCTTGACCACGCCTTTGAGCATGAGCGCATTGCGCCTCGCGCTCGCGCTCTCGTGGCTCATCGCGAGCGCCTCCTCGATCTCCTTGTCGGTCGCGCCGAGGTCGCCCCGCTTCATGAAGAACGCGTGGACGCGCATCTCGTCGCTCGGCGCGATCTTCTCCATGGACTTGGCCGCGGCCTTGCTCGTCTCCGACCCCTTCGCGTAGGGAAGGCTCGGGGTGCTCGGTTCGTTCGTCTCGTTCATGATCTCTTCCTTCGGCTGTCCTGAGTAATCACATCATTAGAGGAAAACAACCTGGGCGCGCGCATTAGCGCTTGCCCTCTTCGTCTTCCTTACCCTCCTCGCCCGGCGGCAGGAGGAGACGCGCGAGCCGGTCGTTGTGCGCCGTGAGGACCTTCGAGACGTCCTCGGCCCACGCCTTCAGCTCCTTGTTCTTCATCGTCTTGGTGTCGACGCGCGCGCGCGAGGTGACGAGGCGCTGGCGGGCGGTCTCGTACGTCGTCGCGTCCTTGCGGAGCTGCGTGTTCGCGTAGTCGTCCGAGTCGGTCGTGGCGCGGACGCCGAGGCCGCGCACGGAGACGAGGCCGCGGTTGTAGTCCCGGCCGAGGAAGCGCCGGATGGCCGAGCACCGGGCCCTCATGTCGACGACGATCTTGCTGTCGGGGTGGTGCATCTTGCCGCCGACGACGCATTTCGTGACCCAGGACCACGAGATCGGCTCCTTGGGCTTCTTGCGCGCGGCGAAGTCGAGCAGGTTCGCGGCGTTCGCCGCGAGGCCCTTCTTGCGATCGGGCTCCCACTGCTCAAGAACGTTCATCACATCGAGACGGGGGCGGGACATCAGGGGCTCTCTTTCTTGTTCGGTTGCTGATCCTCCTCGTCCGAGGAGGCGGGGGCGCTCGCTGCCGCGAGGCTGTCGTTGTAGGCGACGACGACGTTGTACGCGTCGTTGATGGCTTGGAACGCGTCGACGCCGTCGTTGGTGCCGAGCCTGTCGGGGTGCGTGGACGCGAGCGCCGCCTTGCGGTTCTTCCACGCGCGTTTCTGGTCGGCGGGCTGGCCCCAGCGGGGCCGGGGGATGTTGAGCAGGGCGCACGCGGCGAAAAGATCGTCGCGCCGGGGCTTGGCCGTCGAGAACCGCTGCGTGAAGCTCTCGAGCACGACTTCGATCTCGCGCATGAACTCGCTCGTCCACGCCTTGGCGCGCGGGTCGCCCTTCGGCATCCGGGCCGCGACCCAGGCCGCGATGGCCTCGCGCACGACGGTGCGGTGCCTCGAGAGGGCGCCCTCGCCCCTGCCGAGCCGCCGGCCGCGCGCCGATTCCTCGCCTTTCGCGATGCGCTCCGCGCGGGCCTTGGGACTCGAGGACCGGTACGTCCTTCCGTTGATGCTGCGGGCCACGCCCTTCTTGTCGTAACAGTCGAAGACGTCCGTCACGACGTCGTCCCAGGTCCGGGACTTGATGGTGTTCGCGAGCCAGATCTTCTCGCACGACCGGAGGAGCTTCCACGCGGTCGTGAGCGACATGCCGCCCTCGATGCGCTGCCAGAACCGGTCGGAGTTGTTGCCCTGGAGGCGGAACTTGCTTCGGATGACGACGGCGCGCGTCGAGCGGTCCGGGTACTTGTAGTGGATGAAGTCCGCCATGTTGTGGAAGGCTTTGCGGTCCTCCGGCGTGAGGGCCTCGTATTCCTCGCGCTCCGCGAAGGCGAGCTTCTCCATGGCCGTCGCGGGGGTCCCCTCGGTGGGGCTCGGCGGGCTCGGCGGGCTCGGCGGGAGAGTCGAAGTCATCACTTCGCTCCCCCTTCCTCGTCCTCGTCCCGGGGGAGGATGACCGGGCGGAGTTCGTCGTTCGGGATGGGCCGGATGAGGCCGCCGCCGAGCGACGTGGCCGCACTCGAGCCGAGCTTGTCGCTCGCGGCGGCGATGCTCCGGATGATGGAGTTGCCGATCTCGAGCGCGGTCTCGAAGGGGATGCCGGCGTCCGTCGCCCGGGCGCGCGCCATGAAGATCATCTCCTTGGCGACCGCGTTCGCCGCGTCGAGCACGGCGCGGGCGGCGTCGGTCGTCGACTGGATCGTGTCGATGTTCCTCTTGGTGACCTCGACGATCTCGTCGCCCTGACGCCGGAACTCCTTGCCGCCTTCAACGAAGTTTGCGTTGATCTTCTCGAGGTTGTCCGAGAGGTCTGCTGCCGCGCCGCCGATCTCCGAAAGCTCGTCGCGGATCTCGGCGCACGACCCGAGGACCGCCTTCTCGAGCTTCTCGAGGGTTTTCTTCGGCAGGAGCGCGGCGAGGCGCGCCTCGAGCGCCTCGCGGTCCTCCTTGAGGCTGCCCTTGATCGTGCCCTCCGCGAGGACGATGGCCTGGACGACGGGATCGACGCCGTGGCCGATCTCCTCGGACACCGCGGTTCTCACAAGCGAGACGACGCTCTTCGGCAGCTCCTTCAGGAAGACGGCGGCGATCTCGGTCGAGATCGCGTCGCGGAGCGCGGCCTCGACGTAGGGCTTCGAGATCTTCTCCTTCACGAGCGCCGCGAGGCCCGCCACCTCGCGGGCGACCTTGTCCTGGGCCTCGGCGTGCTCGGCGACGCGCGCTCCGAGCGCGGTAATGGTCGAATTTTGAGGATTGTCGCGGATGAAGGCCTCCGTCATCTCGCCGGCGACCCTCGCGAGGTCCTCGCGCGTCGCGGGCGCCTCCGCGGGCGCGGGCGCGGGGGCAGGCTTGAGCCCCTCCTCGATGTTCTGCAGGGACTGGAGGATCCCGAGCAGGTACTCGCCCTGGCCCTTGACCTCGTCCTCGATCTTGTCGATGCGCGCGCCGAGCTTGGACACGCCCGCGAGGCGCTCGCCGAAGCTCTCGAGCACGAGCGTGATGCGCTCGAGGAAGACGGGGAGGTCCTTGAGGCCGCCGTCCTCGGGCGCGGGCTCGTTCGTGGCTTCCTCCTCGGGGGCTTCCTCTTCCGGCTCGCTCGCCTCGCCTGGCTCGTCTTCCTTCACGAGGCGGAGCGGCGGGGGCGGCGGCTCGTACATCAGGGGCACAAGCTCGGGGGGCTGAAAGTAGCTCGGGGGCCTCTCGTCCTTGCTCGCGGCCGTCCTCTTGGAGGACACGTAGAAGCTCGCGAGCACGGGCTCGGCCGCGATGCGCGCGAGCGCCGCGCGCCCCTTCGGCAAGAGGATGTACTCGCGGTGCTTGTTGATCCCCGCGCCCGTCATCGTCTCCTTGAAGAACCCGGCGCGGGCCCACACCCAGGCGAGCTGCCACCTCCATGTGTATTCCGGGCTCGCCCTCGGCGCTGGGTCGAGGTCGGGCGGGAAGACGTCCATGGATCCGAACGCAACGTCACCCTTGCCTTGGGCGAGGGCGGCGTCCATCGACAGGACGTACTTCGCCGCCCGCTGGACGGTGGCGAGCCGGCTGGCTTCGACGGAGGGTTTGGTCATGGCCATGGTTTCTCGGGGGATCTAACGCTTGGGCGCCTGGGCGCGGCGTTCCTTCTTCTCGGTGTATTTCTCTTGCAGGATCATGCGCACGTACGACGAGAAGCTCAGGCTTCGTTCGTCCGCGAGTGCCCTGAACCGCTTCTCCTCGTCCGCCGTCATCTTGACGCGGAGCATGTACGTCCTTGCCATGGGAGACAGCGTAGCAACGATGCTACGAATTAGCAACCCCCTATTTTGACGGCAATATGACGGTCAGTCTTCGGGAGGGAGGTCCACCACGCGCGACCCCTCGAAGTGCTCGAGGATCGCGCGCGCCGCCGCGTGCGACTCGACCATTTCTCGATAATCGTCATTCGTCGTCTCGTCAGGGTAGTCGTAGAACTTCGACGGGTCTTCGAGGAACTCCTGACGGTAGTTCTCGCACTGCTCGACGAGTTCGGCGGGGTAGGCACCCGCCCAGATGAGCATCGCCGTCGTGCACCACTTGCCCGTCCGCGCGTAGATGTCGACGGTGACGTCCCAGCTCAGGCTGTCCGGCGTCGGGCACTCGCGGTCGCCCCCGCCGCCGCCGAACCCGAGCCCGTCGGGCACGGAGAACGCGATCGGGCCGCCGGCCGCGACGAACGTTTTCCGCGTCTTCTGAGCCGCGGGCTTGTGCTTCTTCGCCATGTCCGCGAGCGCGCGCACGGCGTCCTTGAGCGTCGCGCCCTTCTTCAGCACGAACCGGTACCCGGGCGCCGCGACGTCGCACGTCGTGTCGATGATGGCGTAGTGGCCCGCGAAGCGCCCGCGCGCGTGGCGCGCGAGGACGAGCTTGCCGACGAAGATGGGCTTGCCCGCGAGGTCCTTGCACTGCGCCGGGTCGTCGGGCAGGCCCGCCTTCCTGTCGCGGGCTCTCCGGGCGAGGATGCTCATCGCGAGCTTCGCGCGCTCGAGCGAGTGACGCGTCTCGTAGACGGGGCGCCCCATGAGCGGGGCCGTGCGCGGTTCCTCCTCGAAGCCGTCGCTCGTCCCCGCCGGCGCGGTCTTGTCGACGGGGAGCGACCAGTCGATGATCTTGAAGACGCCTCGCGCGTCGCGGACGATCTGGAGCGAGTCCTCCTTGTAGGGGTGGCCGTGGCTGTCGGTGAGCGGCGGCACGATCTTGCCCGTGAACTGCGCGCCCCTGTAGCCGGGCCCGTCGATCTTGTTGCCGCGGCCGTCCTCCCACTTGCGCCAGTCCTTCGGCCGGACGCTGACGTACTTCTTGTAGCCGGGGATGAGCATCTGCTCCTCCGGCGCGTAGATCGGCTGGGGTTTGTCCCCGCCCTCGGGCTTGTCCGCTTCGTCCGTCACGACAGCGTCTTAAAATTCTCGCGGTAGACGTCGAAGTATTTCCCCATCAGGTCGACGAAGGCCTCCCTCGAGACGTCCGTCGCCGCGGCGCCGCTCGCCGAGAAGAGCATGAGCGCCGCGAGCACGAGGCCGTGCTCGATCCCCTTGTCGGCGGACGCCTTGAGCCACGCCTGCAGCCCCTCGCGCAGCTCGGCGAGCGTCGCGTCCTCCTCCGGCGTCGAGACGTGCGCCTGGTACGTCTTCTTCATCTTTACGTTCGCCTCTTGAACCACTCGCGGAACGCCTCGATGGCCTCGTCCGGGAGCGGGATCCCGATTACGAGCCGCTCGCCGCGCGGGATCCAGTGCGTGATCCCGTGCTCGATGAACCGCGACCGGAAGGGCTCGGGGAGCGCGCCGATGACCTCGTCCACGTTCGCGCGCATCATGAGCCGGGCGACTGCATCGATGTGCTGGTAGTGGCTCATCTCCTCCGCGAGGATCGCTCGCGCGCGCAGCCCGGCGACCGATGGTGATGCCCGAGGCATCCTCCTCAGGGGGGCGCCGGCCGCGCCGGTCTTGGACGCGACCTGGCACGCCCAGCACGGGATGGGCCAGTCGTGGAGGTTGCAGCGCGCGGCCTGGTTCGTGTCGAGGTTGCCGCTCAGCTTGACGTTCGGGGGGCGGTCGCTCGCCATCTACGCCCCGTTCGCCCGCCTCGCGTCCATGCGGGCGACCCGCCCGTCCTGAAGCTCGGTGAGCGAGTCCTTGTGCACGTTCCGGATGAGCATGCGGAGGTAGACCGAGGCGGGCACGCCGCTGTGGGCGGCAAGCTCGTGGAGCTGCGCCTGCTCGTCGCGCGACAGGAGCATCGTGAACTTGCTGCCGCGTTTCGACTTCTTCCCGGCGCGGGCGCCGTTCTTCTTGGTGGCCATCTTTCCGGCAGCATACGGCAGACTGCCGTTGGCGCCAAATTGAATGGATTCGTGAACGTTGATGGCGGCGCCCGCGCGGGGCAAAATCATGGCGTGGGTAGCGTCGTCCTCGATCTCGCCGCGCAGCTCCCGATGCCGCCCATCGGCTACGAGGTCGTCGCGGGCGCGATGGGCATCCTCCGGATCGGGCCGGTCACGGTCCCCCTTCACTCCATGGTGAGGATCGCGATGAGGTCGGAGGCGCTGCTGATCCTCCGTCGGCCTCGGCTCGAGGTCCAGACGTCCGGCGTGCCCGCGGCGTGCGAGATCGTCGACGTCTGGGTCGGGGCCTCCCGCCCGAACCTCCCCTGGGAGGGCGCGGATCTCGGCGCCATCCGGCCCGGCGAGCTGATCACCGCGATCGTGGCGAACCACTCGTCGAACGTCCAGAACGCGAGCGTCGCGGTCGACGGCGACGCGGCCCGGGTCGTCCACTGGGCGGTCGACTGCCCGCGCAAGCAGGGCGGCGGGTGCGCGGACTGCCTGTGGCGGACGCAGTGCCGCCACGAGGAGTGCGAGCGCTCGGGTAACATGGAGACGCGGTGCCGGCGCTGGCAGGAAGAACAAGACGCGCGGAGACTCGCCCTCTCGGCGCCCGCCTCCGGATCGAAGCCCGAGCCCGGCGGGCTCTGGCGGCCGTGGGACCCGCTCCGCGGGTGAACTTCACGGCGTCGCGTAGTAGTCGTTGTAGATCCCCTTACCTCCTGTCCTGCAGCAGCCCGCAGACGTCCTTGATGTCGTCCTCGTCCATGCTGCTCAGCACGTCCTCGGCTTCGGCCCTCACGGCGTCGCGAACGTACTCGTCGACGGTCCCGTGGTACGACGGCGGCTCGTCGCGGAAGTCGTAGAGACCCGGTTTCCTCCAGCCGCCACCCTCGATGTTCAACTCGAAGATCGCCGCGTCGTAGTCCCCCTTGCTCTCGATGTTCACGAAGGGGCTCTCCTCGAACAGCCACGCGTGCTTCGGGTAGTGGTTCGCGATGTCCCTGATCGCGTCCGATGATTTCCAATATCGGATGAAGTCGTCCGGGAGATAGTGCTCGCCGATGCGCTCGCGCGCGATCGCTTTGTCCTCCGGGCCGCCCGCCGTGAGCACGAGCCCGTACGTCACGTAGTCCCCGTGGAACCGCACGTACCTATAGACGTGCGTGCCGCGCGCCTCGTCGACCCACGCACGGATCCTCCTCGTTGCGGACCCGGGCAGCGCTTCGATCGCGTCGAGCACCGCGTCGGGGTAGCTCCTGCCCGCGCGCATCGCGGCAAGCACCTCGGCCGAGGCCTCGTCCCGCGGGGACGCCTCGATCCTCGGGAGCACGTAGTCACGGAAGACGTCGTGCGGGTCGCCATTCTCGAGGCTCATGCAGGCGGGGTCCTCGACCTCGGCCGTGTCCACGAACTCATCCGCCATATCCTTGCGCTCGAGGATCGACATCGGGGACCCCGGGTCACCGCCAACGGCCGGAGCGGTGCCCGCGCTGGTGCTCCGGGCCGAGTGCCCAGGCGAGCGTCTTCGGCGACGGGCTCCGGATGCACGCGTCGTCCGACTTGATCGCGGAGAGCGCGGCGCGCATCTCGCCATTGAGGCGTGCGATAACACCAGGTTTCATGAGCGTGCTCGTCCCGCAGGGGATGAGCGCTGCCGTTTCGATCACCTCTGCGGCCTCGATTTTCATGGCGCCGCCTTCGCGGCGACGTCCCATGACTCTTTCTTGTGCTTGGCCGACTCGAGCAAGCGCCACTCGAGCCCGCGCATCGTGGTGCGGTAAGCGGCCACGTCCTCCTCCGTCAACGTGTGACCGACGGGGAGCCTCTCGAGGTGGGCGATGGCCTGGTCGAAGATCGCCGGGTCGAAGATCTCCCTCAGTTGATTCTCGCTCATCTCAGTGCTCCGTGAAGAGGTTCGGCGCGTGCCGATAATGCGGGATCTCGTCCCGCGTGAACCGGCCTTCCTCGTCCACCGCCCTCACCCGGTAAGACGGGGGTCCTGGGATGCCGGCGTCCACGCACGCTGCCTCGGCCTCCGCGAGGAGCTTCACGAATTTCTCCTGCCACGCGGGCGGCATCGACTGCAGCACCGCGCGCGGCATAACAAGATAGTTCGCGTAGCTCAGGCCGAACCACGCATGGACCGGTTTGGCGTTCGCGGCAACCAGGACTTTTTTCTTGGTCATTCTTCTAGCGCCTCCCGCTCCACTGCTGTCTTGAGCTTGCTGATCAAATGGTGGATCGCAGCCGTGTGGATCTTGATGGTGTCCGGTTCTTCCCGTGCGGCGTGAATGCCGTCAGCCGCCCAATCCTTGATGGCCGCTCGATCAGTTTGAGCTTCGCGCGTTTCCCGTTCCCGTTCCCGTTCGTCATCGCTTGCCGAAGCCCCTCATGTCGACGCCGTTCATCTCGACCTTGAGCCCCTCGCGATCCATCGCCCGCACGATGTCGCGGCAGTTGTCGCCGCCCTCGCAGATGACCGACTCGCCCTTCCTCGTGCGCTCGCCGCCGGAGAGATTCTCGTCCATCCACGCCTTGGCGGCGCGCGTGAGCGGCTCGATCTCGTAGAGGCCAAGCTCGCCGGTGATGATCACGTCGTACTTCTTGGTCCGCGCCATGTCGTCTCCTCGCTCTGGAGCCTCTCGACGAGCAGGCCGAGCATACCCCAGAGCGCCGCGTGCTCGAAATCCACGCACCCCGCGCCCGGTCGAGAGCACGCGTTGCCCGAGTAGTCCCAGGAGCACGCCCCGAGCGCGCGTCGGTCGATGACGCATCCGGCGTACTCGACGGCGGAGCCCACAGCGGCGTACGCGGCGGCGCGCGCGTACCACGGGAGATCGCGCAAGCGCGGCGAGAGCGCGAGGAACGCGCCGCCGCCGAACGCGTAGACAGGCAGGAACGGCACGTGCGCCCCCTTGAAGAGCGCCGAATAGCGCGGCTCGTCCGAGGTGACGTTCTCGGCCGCCCACCCGGCGACGCCGAGGAGCATGCCCCCGAGGACGAGGTCACTCCTCCCCATGCGCGCTCTCCCAGTAGTCGCGCGCGGCGGCGATCAGCTCCTCGTCCGTCATGGGCATGGCGGGACCGCGCGCGGCGGCGGGCGTCTTCGCGACCCACTTCGCGAACATCACGAGGTCCTTGATGTGCATCGGCACCTCACGCGTCACCGTCACCGTCTCCGTCAGCTTCATTTCTTCCTCCACGACGAACCCTCGAGCATCGCGTTGAACGCCGGGTCGAGGCACCGGAGCGCCTCCTTCGGGAAACGCGGGTCGGCGTCGACGACGAGCGTGAGGTCGGGGTTCACATCGACGGACACGCGGGCGCCGCTCTCGCTATGCGTGATGGCGTACGACGCGCGCTCGGTGCCGTACTTCGGGTCGCCCTGGAAGTACGGCCCCTCGAAGAAGAACTCCTCCTCTTGCTTGGGGCGCGCGCGGAACGACCCGCGCAGATGCATCACGCACTGGTCGAGGAGCCTCTCGGCGAGGGCCTTGTAGCTCTTTGGCCCGTAGTAGGCGGGGCCCACGCGACGGCGGGTCATCGCAGTTCTTCTTCCCACGTGTCGAGCTGCGAGACCAGCTCCTCGGCGGCCTCCTCGGGCGTGTCACCGGCGCCGCTGATCGCCCTCGGCTTCTTCCTCGAGCCCCGGGCGCGGGCGTCCACGGTCACCGAGTACCGCGGCGCGTGCCGGGTGAAGACGAGGCTCGCGTGGCTCTCGCGCACGAGGCCGGCGTGCTGGTCGACGGCTTTCTCGACCGCAAAGAGCAGCGCCTCGACGAGGTCATGGGCCACGCCGTCATCCGTTCACGGTCACCCGCGGCAGGCCGCGGATGCCGAGCATCTTCCAGCCGCTCTTGATGATCGCGTTCTCGGGCCACGCGGCGACGACGTTGCTGGCCGCGTCGCGGAAGACGAGGAGCTGCTTGCTCGAGTCGAAGAACCAGATGAGCGCGGGGTCGGGGCTGAGGGGCGCGTGCGGCGTGTTCGGGTTCATCGGCTCCTCACGTGGTAATCCTCGGCGCGGAGCGCGTCCAGTGCGCACGCGAGCGCCTCGGCGGGGACGGGCTCGGTGCTCCCCTCCAGCTCCTCGATCACGACATTGTGCTGCGGCGTCACGTGCACCCGCGCCGTCCAGATAATCTTGTGGCGCTCCCGCCCGCGGAACTCGAACTTCGAGTACCCATCGATGTCGAACGTGTAGTCGCTGCCGCGCGAGTAGCGTTTGCTGACGTCGCCCACGGCGATGCCGCCGCCGCTCCCGAACTGCCGCGCGCACCGGTCGCGGAGCGCGATCGCGTGGTTCTTGTGGCTCAGCGCCGAGACGGACATGGGACCCTCAAGTGTAGATCTTCCCGTCGTCGCCGACGTAAAGGTTCACCGTCGGGAATTTCTGCGCGAGGTCGTGGAGCCTGTCGTCGATCTCGTCCGGCCAGTCGCCGTCGCCGAAACCCGCGCCGTACTCGTTGTGCGTGAGCCAGAAATCGTGGCCCGCCATCTCGAGGTACGGGTAGCCGTTGATCCGGCTGGGGGCTTGCTCGAGCAGCGGCCACGCCTTGTCGAGGAACTTCTTGGCGAGGACGACCAGCTCGTCCTCGGCGCTCTGGGCGAGGTCGTCGGGACCGTAGTTCCGGTCGAGCGGCTCGCCGCCCTGCTCGGTGCTTTCGTCGTTCGTGAAGGCGAGCGCGGCCTCGACGTACGCGTCGAAGAAGTCCTCCAGGTCTCGGTTCGAGTACTTAGCCATGGCGGTCACCCGATGTGGAAGATGTAGTGCCCGATGAGCAGCACGATGACGCCGGTGACGATGACCCCGAACACCGAGATCGCGCCGTTCTTCCACCAGTTGTACTTGCGTTTGTACGCCCGTAGGTCTCGCGCGGCCGTGTCCTCGAGTTCCTCCTCGATCTCGACAGCCTTTTTCTCGATCTCGCCGGCCTTCTTCTCGATCTGGACGGCCTTTTTCTCCACCGTCCGGATGCGCTTGCGGATCACGCCGAGCTGTTCGAAATTCGCGTGCGTCTCCTTCTGGAACTCAGTGAAGCGCGCGTCGAGCGCATCGACCTTGCCGCCCGTGGTCGATACCTCGCGAAGGAGCTTGCCCATCGAGTACTCCATGGTGACCACGGCCTTCGCCGCGATCCTGGCGTACTCCCGCGCGTCGAGCCCCTCGGGGAAATCGCCGTTGAAGGCACCCTCCCTCGGTTCTTCGCGCGGGTCGCGGGTGCCGCTCACGGGCTCGCCCTGAAGAACTCATCGCTCACCGTCATCTGCCCGGTCGCGCGCGTCCTCGGGTAACAATGGTCGCACGGGCAGCCGCCGGCGTCGCCGAGCGGCGTGCCGTCCTTCGTCGGGCACGGGCCGCCCTCGTGGGCGCAGCGCTTCCCCGCGAAGATCTCCTGGCATGCTTGGCATAGCGGCGGGGGTTCGGCCGCAGAGGTCGTGGCGGTGTTGATGCACGAATGCGAAAGCATTCGGGCCGGGCCCCGCTGAACGGAGTGAGGAGGGCAGGTGTGGAGCATCATGATTGGACCCGTGAAATCGTGATCCCTTCGGTGTTCCGGAAGATGCACTCGAGGAGTTCGTCGGGGAAGTATTGGTCGTGCTCCACGAGCACGTCGAGCATCGGTTGGACCATGACGTAGGCGCGGCTCTGGATCGAGCCGCTGCCGGGTTCCCTCGGTCGGAGGCTGTCGCCCCAGATCATGAACTGGAAGACCCCGGAGCCGGGGAGCGGCTCAGTCACGTCGCCGATGCTCCTGAAGGCCGGGTAAGCCTTGAGCGACCTGCGGCACTCCTTCGCGAGCCGCGTGGCGAGCGTCTTGGAGCGGATCACCGAGTCTTCTCCCCGGTCTTCGAGAGCGCTATCGAGATCATCCCGATCGCGAACCCAAAGACGATGAGCGACCCAGACGCCTCGTCGATGTACTTACCCATCGGGTCCTCCTTCGGGGCGGCCCCGGGTAGCCGGCCGGTGATTCGCCCGACCGCGCCGAGCGTCATCATCCCGAGCCCGGCGTACGTGCCCGCTTTCGCGAGGTTCATCGCGTGCGTCCGTGGTGCGCGGTCCGCTTCATCGCGCGCCGCCGCGCCGCCGCGATCTGGTGCGCGGTCGCCGTCGTCGAGACGCGGCGGCCCTTGCGCTTCGAGAGCGCGCCCATCTTGTCCAGCTCGTGGCGGAGCGCGTGCGCCCGCTCGTGGCTCGGGCAGATGACCGTGACGCTCCCGCGCTTGACGTTCGGGGAGTGAGTGCGGTGATGGGTTCTCCTCATAATGTTCCTCGTTCAGCGATCATGATCCCAGCGCTTCGGTAGAAACCCGCCCTTCGAGAGCCATTCGTCGAGCGCCTCGACGCGTTCGGCGAGCCTGATTGCGACATCACGATCAATGCGCGTCTCGTTGTCCCAAGCATCGAGTAGCTTCTTCGCGAGCCGAAGTTGTTGGCGGAGATTCTCATCGGGATCCATGTGAGTCCTTTCACCTCGCGACGTAGCGTCGGAGCATCGACCGGAACTGATGGGTCTCCTGCGATGCCTCCGTGACCGCATCGATCGTCTTCATCGTTTGCTTGTAGAGTTTGTGCAACTCGGCGTCCGGCAGCTCCTCCATGAGGTCGAGGCTCTCCTTGAACGCGATGAGCGCGAGGTAGCCCTCCGCGAGCGCGTCGTCAGCGACCTGGGGCTTGTGCAGCGAGGCTCGGAAGCGCGGGACGGACATCAATCGCCCTTCATCTCGTTGAACGCGTCCGCGATCTCGCGCCAGCTCACGATGCTGTAGGCCGTGTGGAGCTTGCCGGGCGAGAGGTCCTTCATGTCGGGCGTGCCCTCCGGGAGCGTCTCGAGGACGAAGTCCTTCGCCTTCGCGGAGTTGAACTTGCCCCGGTAGTCAAGCACGGTGCGGTAGAGGCCCTCGTCGTTGCCGAACCATAAGGCGATGTTCCAGGTCTCCCAGTTCTTCCAACCCTGATAGGCCATGACGGTTCCTCCGAGTCTACCGCCGCGGGGCCGGCCGGCCAAACTGCACGAATTTTCCCGTCAGTCGTGAACGGCCGTCATCGTCACGGTGTTCGCGCTGAGCACGACGGGGTCGGGGATCGCGTCCGTGAACGGGTGCTGCGCGAGGTAAGTCCTCGCGCGCTCGAACCTCACGCTCGCCTTCGGGTGCGCGCCCTCGTCGCAGCTCTCGCCGGAGTATGCGCAGAGGGAATTATGCTGCTTGAGCGAGTCGCGCATGATGCGCTGGGCGACGCGGATGGCCGTCTTCCTGTCCGCGAGAAGCTCGGGGCCGCGGATGACAGTGCCCTTGTCCTGGGCCGACTTCACGATCGCGGCGGGCGAGTAGAAGACCGAGCCGAGCGTGCCGTCCTCGAGCAGGATGTAGCCGTTGCCGGCGACGTGGAGCTGCCAGAACGTGAAGGCGTGGCCGCCGTCGCAGTCGCCGCGCCGGTCCGCCCGGTAACCGCGCCGGTTGCACGATCCGTCGTCCACGAACTTCTGGAAGCCCGTCTCCATGCTCGCGACCGCAGCGTCGAGGAGCGCTGTCTTCACGCGCCCGTCGGCGCGCCCGAAGACCGGCGGTTCATTCGCGTCGAGGGCCACCATGCAGATGTCCTCGGCCACGGAGCGGAGGCGCGCCGTCGCCTCGGCTTCGGTCTCGCCGTACGGCGTGAGGTTGCGCACCGGGATCCAGGTGAGCATCGCGGTCAGGATGTAGGTGACGAGTTGTTGCATCCGAACGGCCGTACTTCATGGTTGCGCGGATCACAAGGACGATCGCCGCGGCGCCCGCGACCACAAGCAAGGATCTTGCCCGGCGCGGTCGTGTCTCGCTTTCTGAGAGATGTTCGCCCCTTCCGCGTTCCTCTTGAAGCGATACCTTCGTCTTCGCTCGTAAATCTGTCGCAAGATTTTCCTGCCTTGGTTAGGATGTGCCTATGGCGAGCGGAGACATGTCACTCGTGCGGATCGAACGGAACATCGGGCAGATCGAGCGCCAGGCGAGGGAGATGCGGCACTCGCTCAGCCTGTACGAGTCGAACCCGCGCAAGTACGAGCCCCAGCTCGACAACCTCGCGCAGGCGGCGCTCGACGCCAAGAGGGCGGCCGAGATCATCCTCCGCACCATCGGGGCCTCCGACGAGGAGGACTGACGCCTCAGCGCGTCCGCGCGTGCCGCGCGCGCCGGTGCGCGTGCTTGCGCTTCTTCTTCCTGTACGCGAGCCACAAGGGCCGCTTGCCTGCCTCGCGCGCCGAGACGCGCGCGGTGTTCAGGGCGATGGCGATCGCCTGCTTGCGCGGCCGGCCCTCGTGCCGGAGCAGGCGGATGTTCTTCGAGATCGATTTCCGACTGTAGCCCTTGAAAAGCGGCACGGCACACCTCCGAGACGCATGCAAAACCGCGAGAAACCCTGAGGGCGAGCGACCTCCCGGTCAGTGAAGAACGGGAGGTCGCTCGTCGCGTCAGCGGTGACTGCGGTGATGCGCACGGCGGCGGTGGTGACCGCGACGAGCGGCTGCCGACGCCCTCTGCGCCCTCTTGAGTGCCGCGCGACGAGCCCGGGTAAATACGTATCGTGCCATGATGGTACCTTTTCCTTTCTTTCGGTTCGATGTGGTTGACGGAGCTGTTCTTACTGGCAGAAGCGCCTACGGTCCTTCGAGCGCTGGCCGATCCCCCAAGTCTTGATCGGCGCGGGTGCAAAATCAGCGAGCGTGAGCTTCTCCCAGCGCGCCTTGATCGCTCGCGCGTGATCCAGATCGTCCTTCGAGGCGCCGACCGCGCGCTCGCGCCCGATCTCGTCGTCCATGAAGAGGACCACGTGCCAGAGCGAGCGTGTCCCGCACGGCTCGGTGCGGTGCTCGGAGACGATGCGGCCTTTGCCGACGAAGCCCACGCTGACTCCGATCAGCGGCGCCAGCCGTGACCCCAGCCGCCATGACCCCAGCCGCCGTGCCCATAACCGCGGCCGTAGCCGCGACCCCAACCGCGCTCGCGGCGGCGCCAGCGATCCCAATCACCGCCGCCTTCGGGGATGTACTCTGGGATGACCTCTTCGATGATCTCTTGCCCCGCGGGCTGCACGGGTTGCTGTTGAAGCTGGTACCCGCCGTACGGCTGGGCATATCCCTGCTGGTAGGTGGGGAACTGCGTCACGGAATCGCCCACGTATTCGCCCGAGACGGCGGTGAAGGGGAACGCGCCCTTCGCCTTCGAGAGCATGACACCGTAGCCGGCGACGGCGCCGACCAGCGCGCCAGTCGTCGCGTCGCCCTTCAACATGAACTTCGCGGCGAGTGCGCCGAGGCCCGCGCCGACGACGATCTCAGTGAAGGGCTCTGCGAACTTGGGGAGCATCTGGCGGACTGTTGACATCGTCGTCTCCTATCGGGGACCGGCGACGGCTCAACGCGCCGGATTGCAAACGGGACAGGGCACTTCGTGCCCAGGCCTCCCAAGCCTACCAGCGCCCCCGCACGTCTCACAAATTGGCGAATTGTTCGGCGCGCCGGGGCGCTCCTCGATGATCTCGGCGTCGAGGATGACCGGGGGGTCAGCCGACGGCGGCGGGCCGTGGCCGGGTTCCCGCACTTGCCGGATGACGAGTCCCTGCGATGCGGGCAGGCGCACGGCCTTGGGCTTGCTCGGGATCGCGGGCCCGTTCTGGGCGCGCGGCGCGGGCGGTGGCGGGGGCGGTTCCGGCCTCGGCCAGTTCTCGAAGAGGAGCTTGCCGAGCAAGTTGATGGTCGGCTTCACGTCGCGCTCGACTGCCTTGCCCGCCTCCTTGATGACGAACGGCACCTCGCCCTCTTTCCCGGCGCGACGGGTCATGGGCCTAGCGTACCACGGCGGGTTTTGGCGCGGTAACGGCGGCCAGTCCTCGTCTCCTTATTTGTGGGTGGCAAGCTCGTCCAGGTGATCCGAGACGCAGTAGTAACTCTCGCCGGTCTCGGCCATGTGCTTGTCGGCCGCGCGGCGCGCGCGCCGGAGCCACACTTCCTTCCGGAGCACCTTGGCGACCTCGGCCCACTCGGGCATCGGGAAGTTCTTGCTGGACCCGGCATCGAACGGACTCTCGCCGGGCTCGCTCTCCTTGTCGCACGCCTCCGCGAGGCGGAGGACTTCCTCGTCCGGGAGGTCCTTCACGCGCTCCGCGATCTTGGCGTGCAGCTCGATGAGCAGGCCCGCCATCTCCTGGAAGACCAAGTGGAGCGGATCCTCGGCTGGCGAATTCTCAATCAATGAGAATTGCGCCTTAGAGGCCCTGGATCTTCGTGACGTTGTTCGTCGGGAAGTGGGCGACCATCTGGCCCTGGAGCCCGCGGCCGTTCGTGTTCGCGAGCGGGGGCGACCCGTCCTCGAGCTGGGCGCTCGGCGGCGCCGGCTGCGGGCGCGCCACCGCCACGTGCGGCGACGGCTGCGACGGCAGCCCGAGGGCCTGGCCGTCCGCGCACACCGTCTCGAGCCTGCAGATGCCGAAGCCCGCGAGCCTACCGGTCTCCTCGCGCGCGAGCTGCACCGCGAGGTCCTTGATGGTCTTGGCGTCGTTGTACTGGGTCGTGAAGCTCCCCGCGAGCCCCGGCAGGAGCCGGAAGAAGACGGCTTTGTCGGAGGCGTCTCGGGCAGCGGCGGGGACCGCTTCCGGCGGGGACGCTGTATTGGCCGAGGCCGCTTCTTTTTTGGTGTCGTCCATGGATCTTGCTCCTGCGCATCTCGGCTCCGCCGAGGATCTCACTCAACCGGCGTCCTAGTCCAATTCGTGAGAAATCACGACGGCGACGGGCCGTCGTTCTTCTCGCTCTCCGCGCTCTCCGGCGGCGCGGTGGGCGCGGCCGGTCCGTTCGCCTTCGCCTTCTCGGCGGGGGCAGCCGGGCGCTTCGCGGCTGGCCGCGCGAACGCGGAGAAGGCCGCCGCGGGCGGCAGCGTGACGCCCTCGGGCTTCGGCTCGGGTCTCGGCGCCGGGGCGCGCGCCGGCATCGGGGGCGGCGATCCCTGGATGACCCGCGGCTGGGCTGGGGCGCGGCGTGGGGCGGCTTGCGGGCGCGCCTCGGGCGGCGGCCCGAACATCTCGCGGCCGAAGCGCGGGTCTCGCGGGTCGACCATCGCCGGCGGTGGGGCGATCGGCTCCTGAGAGATGATCATCGGCAGGCCGTAGTCGAGCAGGCGCCTGTACGACGCCTGGAGGTTCTTCTCGAGCTGCGCCGCCTCCTCGAGCAGGTTCTTCCGGATCGCCTCCGCCTCGCCGTGGATGGCGTTCAGGTACTCGCCGAAGAGCTGCGCGCGCTGCGGGTCGACGCGCATCGCGGTGAGCGTCGCGTGGCACTCCGCGCGGAGGTCCTGCAGGCCGTGCCCGAACTTCTCGATCTGCTCGAAGTGCGCGAGGGAACGCCGCTCGCTCTGCCCGACGAGCGCGTGCGTGACCGACGCGACCGCGGCCACGGTCCCGGACGGCGGGAGCTGCGGCGGGGGCGGCGGGTACTGGCCGGGCGGGCCGTACGGCTGCGGCTGCTGGGGGTATGGCTGCGGCGGGTACGGCGGCGGTTGCCTGTAGGGCGGACGGTTCATCGCGCTGAGAGTAGACACTGCCCGGGGTGCCGTCAATTCACCGTTATTCTCTCGTCACGCTTCGCCGTCGTCCCGCGGCGGTTTGGTAGCGGGGAACTCCTCGGGCGTGTCGTGGTACTCGGGGTGCGAGCTGAGGAACGCGGCGGCCTTGAACCGGCTGACGACGCGCGTCTCGGGCGTCGTCCCATTGCAGAGGTCGCACGGGATGTCTCGTCCCCTGCACTTGGGGCAGACGCGCGGCGGGAACTGCGAGCTTTGGTTGCCGCTCCCGCTGCTCGGCGGATCGTCGTCGCCGTTCGCCATGCGGCGATCATCGTATCATCGCGTTCAGGTTTTCCTGCCACCGTCGGAAATCCCGAGACCACCCGGAAGCTCGAAGCTGAAGATGGACGGCTGCCTATGGTTCCGGTCGAACCTCCGGTGGCAGATCTCTCTCTTGTGCAGCGCGAGGTCGCCGGCGGTCGCGGTGCGCGCGCCGCATTCGCAGGAGAACGGGAGGAAACTCAGCTCGGGCTCGACGATCGGGGTCATGGGAAGCGGTCCTCTTATCACATCAAAGCTCGACGTCGTCGCGCTCGACGCCTGACCGGATCATTTTCACCCACGCCGCCGCGAGCTGCTTGCCCTCGATGCGAGCCACGACCGTCGGGTGATAGCCGCGCTCGCTCCCCGACAGGTGGCAGAGCGAGCCCGCGAGCTTCGGGGAACCACCACGCACATGCTTCCTACACGAGCAGCCGAGGGATTTCTTCTTCGCGAACCACCACGTTGAGCGCTCACAGACGCAATCGATCGCGCCGTCTGGGTGGACTACGCGCAGGTGCTCGGCGCGGGCGCGGCCCCCGTAGCGGATGGTGCGCTCGCGTCGCTCGCCGCGTTTCTTTTCCTTCTCCATGTGGACCTCCAGCTCGCGCCCATCAGGCGCGCGAGGGTGGAGTTCCGGGATTTTCTGGCCACGGGGAGCACGTGGTAGCTTTAGCAGACCGAGGCTAGCGGAGCGACCATGTCAAGATCGACCGACAAGGACATCGAGAAGTACGTCCACGACCTCATGCCCAAGAGGGTGAAGAAGGCGCTCGCCGACGCGAAGTTCAGCCTGTACCACGGGCCCGGGTCCGGCGGCGGGATGGGCTACGGCAAGGCGTCCGAGATCGTCGAGGATTGGTGGTCCGAGAACATGGGCGACGACCTCGTCGTCGACGACGGCGGCAACGTCTCGACCAAGCACGACTTCGACCGGTACCTGAACCAGATCTCCGACGAGCGCTACAACGAGGCCCTCCAGGAGGCGATCGACGAAGGGATCGGCGACGAGGAGGAGTACGAGTCCGACGCCGACGAGGCGAAGATCAAGTACGCCAAAGGCGAGGCGCAGAACTACGTCGACGGCACGCTCGAGACGTCCACGATCTACGACTCGCGCGACGTGAGGCGGCTCGTGCTCGGAAAGGACTGGGCGTGACCCTCTTCGAGCGGTCGTCCACGACCCTCGCCACCATCGTCGTGCTCAGCATGTGGGTAGGCTGCCCGCCGCCTCCGCCGCCCCCGCCGCCGAAGGACGCGTGCGCGAGCATCTCGATCCCAGCCGTCAACGGCCCCGCGTCGGGCTCGCAGGTCGTCTGCACGCTGCCCTCGGACTGCCGCGAGGACTCGGTCGCGGTGCCGATCGACACTTTACTCTGCAACGACAAGTCCGGCGGCTCCTGCCCCGCGGGCAATAGCGCCTGCCAGAACAAATGCGGCGGCACCGTGCTCAGCTCGGGGCTCACCATCGTGCCCAGCTCGTGCACGTGGGACAGGAACTCCGAGTGCAAGACCGCGGGCGGCGTCGCGGGATCGAGCTGCACGTGCAAATGGACCATCCCCGCGGGCTCGTCGCTCGCGTGCGGGTGCTCGTGCCAATGAAGTTCGGGCCCATGACCCTCTGCGACCTCGAGAAGGCGCTCCGGCGGCGCGGCGTCATCGTCTTCTTCCGTGCGAAGAAGTCTGCCCTCGATCGTATGCCGAAGCTGCCCGAGAACGTCCGGTTCCCCGGCAAGAGGGTTCCCCTCGACCTCGCGGCGGTGGTGGGCGTGAGGGGGGCCGAGGTCAAAATCCAGGACGACCACGGCTTCAGCGCGTGGGTGGCGATCGATGACGGCCTCTACGCGGTGGACGAGCTTTAGCAGGTCGGTTCGCCCAGGGCCTCTGCCATCGCGATGCGCGTCTCGTAATTGAGCACGAGGCGCTCGTACTCCGTGAGCTGCTCGTGCCAAACGCGGTCGAGCGCCCTCGAGACGCGATCCCACGCGTCCTCGTCGTCGCCGTCGTCGCGGATGTTGAATGCGCCGCCGAGCATCAGGTACGCGAGCACGGCGCCGCGCATCCCGGCCGGCTTCGCGACGACCCGCTTGAGCGCGCGGCTCGAGAGCTTGCTCACGCTCAGTCCGTGAGGTGGGCGACGTCGCCCGCGAGCTTGTGCGCCCAGTCCGCGATGGCGCGCTCGCGATCCTCCGGCGCCATGGCGGCGAGCAGGACCTCGCGCTCCGCGCTCGACGCCGCGGCCTGCGCCGCGAGTGCGCGCCTCTCCGCGCTCATGTCCTTGGCGTCCTCGACGAGCTTCGAAAGCTCCGGGCCCGGCGCCGCGCCGGGCAGGTTCTGGCGGTTCCTCTCGAAGACCTCGGCAATCACGGCCACGACCTTCGACGACTCGAACTTCCCTCCCACGATCATCGTCTGGACGCCGGCCTTGCCGCTCCTCGTCATGCCCCGCAGCTCGAAGCGGACCTTCCACCGGTTCGGTTTGCCCGAGACGACGACGCGGAAGTCGGGCGTGAACCAGAAGACAAAATTCTCGCCGCGCGCGAGCAGCGCTTCGACGGCGTCGGCCTCCGGCCTGCCGAGCGCCACGGGGAAGAGCACGGGCCCCTCGGACCGCATGAAGCTGCCCTGGAGCTGCCATCTCGCGAGATCTTTGTCGTCGATGCGCGTCAAGCCGTCGGGGGAGAGGAGGTAGTTCTTCATCCGGTCTCCGAAGATACATCGAGCGCGTGCATCGCGCAGCCGCTCTTCTCGACGAGCAGGCACCTCCGCTGCCCGACCGCGAGGGCCGCGACCCCCGTCGAGCCGGAGCCCGCGAAGAGGTCGACGACGAGGTCGCCGGGTCTGCTCGAGGTCCTGATCATGATCTCGGCGAGCTTGGCCGGCTTCTCGGCCTTGTGGATCTTGCCCCGCAGAAGCTCGGTCACGTCGGTCCAGACGTTCGTGCGGCGCTTGTACGCGCTCTTGGCCGGGTACTTCTTGTTGTAGCCGGCGTAGCCGCGAAGCTCGTCTAGGAGCGGCACGTTGAACGTCTTGGGCTTGTCCCCTTTCACGAGCATCGCGACCTCCTCGCGCGTGAAGAGGTAGTTCGTCTGCACGCCGTACGCGCGCTTCTTGCCCCACGTGATGAGGTTGTGGAGGCGGAGGTCCGTCTGGTCTTCGACGGCCGCGAGCCACTTGAAGAACGGACGGTTCTTGTGCGTGCCGACGCCGCCCCACACGTACGCCGTGCCGCCGGCGGCGAGTAGGCCCTCCGCGAGGTGGCCGAGCCCGGCGTAGCACTCGTGGTCCCATTCCTCGTCGAGGATCTCGCCGTACGGCGGGTCGCAAATGAGGAGGTCGACCTTGCCGATGTGCTCCCGGAGGTCGACGTGGAAGCAGTCGCCGCGGATGACCTCGATGCTCGCCGTCATGTCGCCGTCAGCGACTCTGTCACCGACGGTCGCGCTCGTCCAGCTCCCTCGTGAGATCATTCGTGCTCCTCTCGAGGTTCGCCTTGGCGCGCTTGCCGAAGAATCCCTTCGTGATCGCCCAGCCGGCGATCCCAACGGGCCAGAGCAGCATCCCGAAGACGAACTGGATGCCCACGTAGGCCGACTTCCTCGCTGGGCCGCGCAAGCTCCCCCAGGTTTCCCGATGCTCCGCGAAATCGATCATGCCGAGCCACCAGAAGACGCCGCAGAGGAAGTAGGAGGCGAGCCAGAACACGGGCTACACGAGCCCGCGCCGCTCGAGTGCGCGGTAGAGGAGCCCTTCCGCGGACCCCGGCAAGTCCGGGTGGTTGTACACGTCCACCGGATCAGTCCAGTCCGGCTCGCGGCGCCAATCGAAGTACGAGGGATGCTCGGGGATGCGGCTCCTCTTCACGATGGTGGCTATCACGCGGTCGCGGCCCTCGAAGAGCGCCTTCATGATCCGGTGGTAACCGTCCGCGACGTGGAGCGCGCCGCCCGACTCGATCAGCTCGACCGGGTCACGCTCGTGGCCGGGCGCGGGCCTCGTCCCGCGTAGCACGTCCGCGTAGGCCCCGAAGACGCCCGACCTGTCCATGGCGAGGTCGCGGATGCGGACCATCATGTCCCGGCGCCCTCCCTCACTCGGCGGACGAGGTCGACGAGCGCGCGGAGGTGCGCCTTGGCGCGAAGCTCGTCGCCCGCGACGATGGCCTCCTCCATGTGCGAGGCGTGGAGGCCGATCTGCACGAACGCGAGGTCGTGCGGACTGAGCGAGCTGCGGAACCGCGCGATGTCGTCGAGCACCCGCTCGGCGTTCGCGCGGAAGGACTCGAAGTCCGAGCCCACGAACTCCGGCGCTCGGAGGGCGAGGAGGATGACGCCGTCCACCCGCGCGAGGCCCGTGCGGCTCGGGTGCGGGTCGTGGACGATCTCGCCGTCCATGGCGACGACCGCATGCTCATGCCCTTTCACCGACAGACCGTGAAAGATGCAGTGGTGATCCGGCGGTAAGGCGGCCACAGCGTGCGCGGGCAGGCAGATGGCCCGCAGGCCCATCGGTCCGAGCCACGCGTCGAGCCTCTCGGCCCAGAGCCCGTCCCGGTCGTCGCGCATGTCGACGAAGCCCGGCACCTCCTGGATGGGGATCTCGAGGATGCTTGCGATGCACGCCGAAAGGCAGTCGCCAGGCTCGAACGGCCAGCGGTTCACGCCGAACTTGGTCTGGAAGACGGGGGTCACGATCCTCGGATGATGAGATAACCCGACGCGGCCCTGCGGTGGTAGTCCTCCGGGACGCAGCCGGTCTCGGCGAACACGCGAGCGGCCTCGTCGCGCTCGGCCTGCGTCACGCGCGGCGTGAAGCTCTCGGACGTCTCCGTCTCGACGAGCACGCCCTCGTCCGTGGTCGTGATCTTCATTTCTTGTCGCTCTCCTTCTCGGTGTCCGGGGCTGGCGGCGGGTTCGACTGCCGGACCGCGACGAGCGTCTTCTGGGAGATGGCGGTGAGCCTCCGGAGCGCCTGGTCGACGCTCTCCTCGATGGGGGCGAAGTCGGTGTTCACGAGGATCGCCGCCCCGCCCGCGATGACCATCACGGCCCACTCGTCGGGGTTCTGGTCGGAGGGCTTGAGGTGGATCTCGAAGCTCGGCCCGATCGCGCGCACGCCTTTGCAGAGCTTCTGGAGCTTCTCGGGCTTGTCGCTCATGGCGCTAGCGGCGCGCGCGCGGCTTGCCGATGGCAGCCTCGATGAAGCGGTCCACGTCGAACCGCGGGTTGTCGGCCACGAAGAACTCGACGAACGCCTCGACCATCTTGTCCGGCGAGCCGTGGCTGCGGATGATCTCCGCGGCCTTGATGTAGTCCTTCTTCGTCATGTCCTCCGTCCTTCCTCAGCGAATCCTGTAGAGAAACTGAACCCACGGCGCGCGGGCCGCGTAGTGCCCGACGTTCAGGAACCTAGCACCGGAAGCGTCGACCGCCGCCGCGACAGCTTCCGCGCTCGGGCTCGGCTGGTAGTTCGGCTGCGTGGGCTTCCACCCTTCGGGCGGCACGACGCTCGCGATGCCGCGGCTGATGTCCCTCACGTCCCAGCCCTGGTCGACCCAGTCGATCCATTCGCACCAGCCTTCCCAGCTCTCGTTCCAGCGCCGGAGCTGCTGGGTTTTGTTCGCGGGCAGCGACTCGATCACGAGTGCGATGGCGTCGCCCACGTACATGTCCTTCGCGAGCTTGAGCGCCTCCCTCGCGGCCTCAGTCTTCGAGGTGCGCAGGCGCGTCTCCATCGCCTCCTCGAACGTGCATGCCACGAAAAACCCCGCGTCAACCGGAGGTGAGCGCCTGCATCGTCCGGATGTCCATCTCACCGGTCGTCTGGAGGCCGTTCTGGGCCTGGAAAGCGTGGATCGCGACCGAGGTAGAGCCTCCGGGGATGCCGTCGCCGGCGACCCCGAGCTGCCTCTGGATCTGGGCGATGATCCGGCGGTCGCCGTTCTGCCAGTGCGCGAGGAGCCACGCCGGGTAGAGGCTCCGGCGCGAGACGGGATCGAGACGCGGGTCGGTTCGCGGGTCGAGGTTGTAGGTCATCTGGCCCGGGAGCGCGGGCTCGAGTTGCGACGGGAGCTGGCCGGTCCAGTGGCCCGGGACGTACTTGTGACCGAGGAGCAGGGCGACGGCCAAGGCGCTCCCGCCGCCCCAGAGCACGCCCTCCCAGACGCTCTTCTTCTTCGCGTGCGTGATGAGCCCGCCGACGGCGGCTGCCAGGACCACGGGTGTTGGGTTCATCCTCTCCATCTCGTCCACCTCTCGTTTGGAACAGTCTAGCGCAGCTCGGGCCGCGGCCTCGAATCCGCAGAATTCTTCCTCAGCCCCACCAGGGCAAATACGATTCTTCCGCGGCCCAATAGCCGCTCGACGCGTGCGCAGAAGCAGACCGATGGATCGGAGCCGCTGCCTTGCGCGACGTCGGCGCCGCGGCGCCCTGGCGGACCGCGAGCTGCCCGAGCCCGGCGCCGAGCATCCACACGTTCGCGTTGCCCTGGTTGTTGAACATCTTCGAGATGGCGTCGATCGTCGGCAGGTCCGTGAGCTTGCCCGCCTGGTATCCCTTGATGAACATCCCGCCCGCGGAGTTCTCGCCGAGGACCTTCTCGATCACGTGGGCTTCCTGGTCCCCGATCTTGTGGAACTTCTGCGCCTTCTTCAGGATGTTCGTCCAGATCCCCGTGTAGTCGAGGTGCTCCTTCTGGCCGGCCGCGATCTGCTGGCCGAGCGTGTCGACGCCCTGGCCGAGCGCCTGCATCGCCACCGGCGGAAGCTCCGTCCCGATGGCCTCGCCGAGCCCCTTGTTCGCGACCGTGAGGATCATCTTCGCGATCGCGGCCACGGCCTTGCTGTTGTCGTTGCCCTGGAACGCGTCGTCCGCCATCCCGGCGAGCGTGCCGAGGTACGGGGAGGCCTGCGAGAGCGCGGAGCCCACGGCCGCCGCGTAGCCGGTGAGCTGCATCGCGAAGCCGACGAGCTGCAGCGTCGACTGGAGGATCGACCCGAACTGGCCCGCGACGTCCTTGTCCCAGCTAAAACCTTCGCCGCCCCACCCCGGGTGCTCCCCCGCCTTGACGGGGCCCTTCCTCTCCCGCTCGATCGCCGCCGGGTCCTGCGTCTCCCACGTGTGCACGGACGGGTCGCGGAAATAGTAGTGGTTGTTCGGGTTGAGCAGGTTCTGCAGGTTCGCGCGATCGTACTCGACCATCTTCATCCGGTCGTGGTCGTAGTAGTAGATCCGGATCGGGTTCTTGTCGTAGCTCGGCTTCGGCAAGGCCCCGAGCTTCATGCGCCTGCCGATCGCCCCCTGCACGGCCTTGTCCATCTCGGCCCACGTCATGCGACCGCCGCCCTTCCTCCAGACGGGCGCGTTCTTGTTCTCGTAGGCCGCGATGAGCTGCGTCGGGTCGTAGTCCTCTTTCTGTTTGACCCCGAACGCGCTCTTGACCGCACCGTCGTCGACCCACGAGCGCGTGGCGTCGTCGTGGTAGTAGTCCGTCAGCACGGCGCGCGCCTGGGCGGCGGGGCTCGCGTTCGGGTTGAACGACGCCATGACCTCGATGGGGTGCGGCGGCGGGACCCAGCCCGCGAGCATCCGGCCTGCGCCGCCGCGCGAGTGGAGCCACGCGCCGCCGAGCGCCCCGAGGAGCGCGCCCGCCGCGACGGGTATGCCGTATTTCTCGCGCCGCGAGTGCGCGAGCGCGAGCGCGATGGCCGCGCCCACGATGCTCCCCCTCGCTGCGCTGTTCAGGACCGCGCCCCGCGCCATGGGGCCAGTCTATCGCATCTCGGCCGGGCACCCCTCATCGCCGAAAATCCGCGCGCCCGATCATCTCCCCGCGTCCGGCGGCACCTTGATGGCTTCCGCGATCACATTCGCGAGGAGCTTGCGGTCTTCGGGCGAGAGGCGGACCTCGATCGGCTTCGGGCACCACTCGAGGCACTCGCGGTTGCCGTGGGCGAAGAGGTGATCTTCCTCGCGCCGCACGCACTCGCCCGGCTCACACTCGCGCGGGGGCGGGAGTTTGCACCAACCGAGCTGCACGAGCGCGAAGCACAAGATCGGGATGCCGACGAGGAGCCGCATCCCCGCGCAGTTCGGACACGAGATGGGGTCCGAGAACATGTCGTTGTGCTCGTGCTCGGGCTCGGGCTCGCGGCGCGTGTTTCTCCGGTACGGGCCCATCACTCGCCCGGGAACTTGCACAAGTCGCGGTCGAGTCTCCGCCGCGCGCGCCGTAACCCCTTCTTCCGGCCCCACCGCCACATCGCGTGCCGCGCCTTGTCCCGGTAGCAGGGGATCATCCCGGCGTGCAGGCCGCGCCAGAGCGACATGCTCTCATGGTGCTTGGCCTGGTTGTAGCAGTGGCCGGCGCTCATGCTCTGCTCTTTCCGCCGCTCTTCTTCATGGTGGACCTGCCCGGTACTGCCCCGGGGTCCGCCGAGCCTTGTTCCCAGTCTTCTACGTGCGTAGTCGGATGATCGGCTGCACCGACACAGGGGGATGCCGGGTTGCCTCGGCTACCTCCACCAGCGCAGTTTAGGGAGAGCGCGCTCCTGCCCGCTTGATCTCGCCATGGGTCGCGAGCGCTCCCCGTGGCCAAGCTCCCGTCGGGTTCACACCGGCCGAGGTACTGGAACACCTACTCGGCACGGCGGCTCAGGCTGCTTGCGCGGCCGGGGCGATTGCGTTGTCGTTCGCAATTACGGTTGCCCGCTTGGGTGGGGCGGGCGCCACTGCACGCTGACCAGGATCTCCTCTCGCCGTCGAATCTATTTCAGGCCCGTGGGACGAGGGGAGAATCCCCTCGTCGGTTGCGGACACCCGGAGTCGAACCGAGCCTTCACAAGCTTATGAGGCTTGTATGGAACCGCGCCACTCGTCCGCATCAACGAGGGGAAGCCTAGCTCGGCTCGCCCTTGTCATCAACAGCGGCAGCCTCGGCCCGTCTCAACCGATCGGCTTTCCAGGCGTGCCCGATGCGCCTGTCGGGCGGCCTGTCCTTGAGCGCGTTCCTCAACCGGATCGCGACGTCCGAGGCCGTGACGGGCGTGCCGTTCTCACTCCTCGCGAGGCCGCGATCGATCCCCGTGACGGTCACCGTTTGCCACTTGCCGTAGGCGTGCCTCGCGTGGATGTGCACCACGCCCGGCGACGCCCAGAAAGCCGCGACTTCGAGGTCCTTGAGCACGGTGCACCGGAGCACGCGGTGGACGAAGTCGAGGGCCTCGGCGCGCGCCGCCATCGTTCTTCGACTAGCTGCTCGCGCGCCGGGAGTCCAGCCTCAACGGCGTCTCTTTTTCTCCGGCCCGAGGATCGCGAAGCGGTGCCTGCCGCCGGCGAGGCGCGTGCCGCAACCGTCGCACGTCGTACGCGAGAACTCCTCCATGCCCTCGCCCGTCTCCGAGTCAAAGTCGGGCACGAGGTGCGGTCCGAGCGCGTTCACGCCCTTGACGACCCTCTTCTCGTCCTCGTCGGGGATGCCCGACGTGTCGCCGTTGACCGCGTAGATCGTGCAGTCGTCGCAGAGCCAGAGGTCGTCCTGTACCACTCTCATCGTGATCTCCTCACGCGAAGCTGTCGCGCCGCACTTCCCGCTCACGCTCGCGCGTCGCCCACAAGAGGCCGGCCGCAGCGAGCCCCGCCACGAGGCCGATCGTCGCGTCCCGCTTGTGCCGCTCCCACGCCGCAAGCGCCTGGAGGTCGCGCTCGAGGAGGTGGTCCCGCGGGACGTCGGGCTTCCTGAGGACCGTGACCGCGAAGTAGCCGGTCCCCACGCCCGCGAAGAGCAGCGGGAGCATCGCGTCCTTCGGTAGCGTCATGGGCCCATCATCGCCCGGCCGCGGGGCGCCCGCAACTTCCGCAGAACCTACCCGCCGTCGGGCGGCGGCGTGACGATGGGCTGGCCGCCGGGCTGCATCGCGCAGAGATCCTTGTACTCCTCGATCTGCCTCGTCGACACGTTGATCTTGTGCAGCTCGTCGATGTAGCGCTTGGCCACCATGAGCGAAAAGTCCACCGTCTGCGCGATGTCGAGCTTGGGCGCCGCGGAGAACTCGCTCTCCTTGATGGATTTGAGCGCGTCCTTCGTCAGTATCGAGACGAGCACGTTGATGGCGACCGAATTTATCTCTTGTTGATATTTGATACGGGCGCCGTGCGCGAGCAGGCGCTCCGTGTGGGCCTCCATCTCGCGGCGCTGCTGCTCCATCTCGCGGTTGTGCTTTTCGAGCGCCGCGGTCTCCGCCTTGAGCCTTTCGGCCTCGTCCTCGAAGGCGGCCCCGCGCTCGCGGATCGCCTCGGTCGTCTTCCTGTACGCCTCGAGCTGCTCCGGCGTCATGGGGCCCTCGTGCTGTTCCATCGCGCCGAGCTTACCTCAATTCGGCCCGCGGCGGTCCTCGGCCGGCGGCATCCCGAGCGGCATGGGCGGGTCCTCGAACCAGATCCAGTAGTGCACGTCGTTCGGGGGCGTCGTCTCGAAGGGCGTCTTGAGGGAGTCCGGCGGCGCGCCGACGGCGTACGCCATCTGCCCGAGGAAGCGCCAGTCCGCCTCCGTCGAGCTTCGCCCGCGCGGGTGGAGCGACGCGGAGAAGATCCACTCGCGGCTGAGGAGCTGGTCGGCGCCGTGGGCCTTCGCCTCCTCGAGCATCCGGAGGAACTCGTCGTACGACGAGGGTTTGTTCTTGAACCCGAACTTGTCCATGACGGAGTCGCCGAGGCGCTCCCACACCTCGCGGGTGGGCGTCGGGACCGGCCCGTGCGACAGGCCGAACTTCCAGCCGCTCGCCACCCGGAAAGCTGGCGGGCCGCCGCCCTTCTTGCGGGTCAGCTCGGCCTCTTTCCGCATCGAGCTGGCGACGAGGTCCAGCGTCCGTGCGCTCGCATCCGCCGGGGCGAGCCCTCCCGGCTTCGTGTTTCCCGCCTTGCGCTCACGCTTCGTTTTGCGCTTCTCGCGCTTCATGCGTAGCTCACTCCCTCACGAGCCTGTACCGGTGGAGCTTGTAGTCGAACCGGTCGTAGTCGCCGCTCTTGAACATGGGGAACTCGGGCTCGCCCGTCCCATTGGGATCTGCGAACCAGATGCGCCACTCTTTGCGCTCGCGGTCCCAGTAGAGGTAGACGTGGTCGCCCGGCGGCGCGTCGTCCTCGAATTTCGTCAAGCTGTTCGACATTCTTAGGCCTCAAGACTCGTAGAACTCAGCCACGGTCTCGAGGAGGGACTGCTCGACGGTCTCGCGCGGCGCGCCGTGCTTCGCCGCGAGCTTGATGCCCGTCTTCATGAGGAAGCCCGCGATGGTCCCGGCGCGCAGGACCTCGTCCATCCCCGGCGTGAGCTTCTTGGCGTTCTCGATCACACGCGCGAAGTTCGCGTCGAGGTACTCGTGGAGATCGAATTCCGGCATGCCGTCCTCACTTCTTCTTGGTGCACCGGCAGACGAGGTACCCGTCCTTCAGCTCTCCCGTCTGCTCTCCGTGCGAGCATGACACGGCGCCGTGAGCGCCGTCGACGCTAATCACCTCCTCGCGGCAGGGCCTCCCGGCCTCGGCGCTCGCGTAGAAGGCGTGCCCGAACCAGCCCGCCGCGCACCCGATGAACGCGGCCGTCGCCATGATCGCCCAGAATCGCTTCATCGGTCCCATCCTCCTCGCCTTGTCGAGCAGCGCCCCCAAGCACGCGTTCCAGAGCAGCTCATTCATCGCCCTTTCCCTCGTGGCGCTCGATGATGAACTCGGGCGCGCTCGGGCCTCGCCACCGCATGAGGGCGATCGCGACGTCTAGGTTCGACGGGAACCGGTCGTGGCGCCACGCGGTGCCGGCGAAGACCGGGCGGGGCGTGTGGTCGTTCATGTAGACCTGGACGACGTGCGCCCCGCCCGTCTGCTCGGGCTCGCACTCGTAGATCTTGCACCGCACGATCCTGGCCTTGCAGATCTCGTCCTGCGCGGCCCCGAGGTCCTCCTCGCCCTCGTCGAGGCCGAAGCCGATGTGGAGCCGGTCGTCGGGCTCCCCCGTCTCCTGGGCGCGCAGCTCCGCGAGCTGCTCGTCCGTGACCGGGAACCACCGGACGACCGGGCCGAGGTCCTTCGTCCCAGACCGGATGTAGACCCCGCACCGCGCGCACCTCGTGTCCGGGTGCTCGAGGAACCCGATGCTCTTGATCTCCGTCCGGAGCCTGGACGCGCACTCGTGGCAGACGAGGCGGAAGTTCATCGCGCTCCCCTGGGGAAAGGGAGCGCGAGCTGCGGGTCCGGCTCGCGGAGCAGGCGCTCGAACTCCAGGCGCTTCGCCCGGATCTCGTCCTCGATCTGGGAGATGCGCCGCGCGAGCTGGAGGAGCCGCTTCGCGCGCGACCGCCGCGGGTAGCGCTTCATTTCTTCCCGCCCATGCCAGGGAGCACTTCGCTCTTGTGCCTGGCGACGAAGTCGCGCCCGAAGCGCGTCTTGCCGATCACGTAGTCGGCCTCAGGGTTTCCGGGGGCGGGCGTGACGCTCACCGGGTTTCCCTGGTTCCAGTCCTCGAGCGTCTCGCCCTTCCAGTACATCTCGGGGTCGAGGTCGTCGCCCAACTCCTCGAGCACGTCGTTCACCTCGTCCTCGCTCTCGGCCTCCACCGTGAGCGTGACCGTCTTGTGCAGGCGCATCTCGATCTTGAACGTCGGCATCGCGGGTCCCCTCAGTCGTCGTCGGGCAGCGAGCTGATGAGGGACTCGCGCTCCCTCGCCAGCCAGTCGATGTGTTTCTGGATCAGCTTGGCCTCGCCCGGGCTGAGGGTCACGCTCTTGTGCTTCTTCGCGGCCTTCGCGAGCTTGTCGAGCGCCCTGCACTCGTCTTCGATGTCGTCGAGCAGCGTCGTCATGATCGGCTCCGCTGCTCCTCGTTCTTCTTGGCGGCCTCGCACTTCTTGTCCTCGCGCTCGCGCGCTTTCTTGTCGAGCGCGGCGACGAGGCACGCAATGCCGCAGAAGTCCGAGGCGCGGTCGATGTAGTCGGACACAAAGCCCGAGCACTCCCCGGGCCCCTGCGCGAACACGCCCGTCGCGCGCGAGATGTGGACGCGCTCGAGGATGTGCTCGGTGCCGCCGAGGCTGATCCAGCCCCGGTGCTCGTTGGGGTTCTCGACTTTCCTCCCGCAGTGGTCGCACGTCGTCATCGTGATCTGTCCCATGGGTCCTCCTAGTCTACGACTCTCCGGCGCCTCGTCCGGCGCCTCTCGCGCTTGCGCATGAACGGCTCGATCTCCGCGTCGCCGGGGAAGAACTGCTTGCCGGCGTTCCTGCACTGGCTCGGCGTGCCGTCCGCGTGTTTCCTCTTGTGCCAGAACTCCGCGGCGCCCATCGGCTCGCAGTCGTCCATCACCATGCCGCAGCGGCGGCACACGGCCCTCTCTCCGCGGTCGGGGAGCCGCATCGTCATGGCGGGAACTTCCCGGGATCGGGATCGCCGTCGTCTGCGAAGGGATCGTCCTCGGCGTCCAGCACCATCTCCGCGTGCACGACGACCTTCTTCTCGGACTTCCGCGGCTTCGGTCGCGGTCTGCGCACGTAGCGCTTGCTCTCGACCTCGACGACCCATTCGAGCGGGGGCGCGAGCCAGCATTTCCGGTCGAGGAGGGCCGCGTGCCGCGCCGCTTTGAGCAGCGCCCGCATGAGCGCGAGCCCGGCCTCCGTGGGGTCCCTCCGGACGGCGTCCTTGGCCCTCGCGACAATGATCCACGGGAGGCTCTCGGCCTCCTTCCATTCTCTCGCCGTGATCCCGACGAGGAGCGTCGAGACGATCCGCTTCTTCGACGAGGCGTGGACGTCCGACGTGATGTGGTGGACCGGGGCGCTGGCTGGGACGACGGGCTTGTCGGGATCCATGTAGCCCGCGCGGCGGAGGAGCGTCTCGATCGAGTCGATCTTCATAGCCTGCTCGCTGAGCTGGCGCTCCTTGCCGGATTTCTTCCCGCGGACGCGGAATTTCCGGCCCGTGTACTCCCACGCGGACCACGAGCGCTGCCCCATGCAGAGCTGCCGCTGGAACCGGCCGCGCGCGAGGCTGTAGAGCCAGCGCCACGCGGCCTTGTCGAAGATGAGCATGTAGGACGAGAGCTGAAGCTCGCGGACGCGCGACAGGCGCATCTCGAGCTGGTTGCACTCGCGGAGCGCCTTGTGGAACTCCGCTGCCGGGAGCGGCGTGCTCGCGGGCCCGACGGCGACCTTGGGCGGCGACGCGAACGCGTCGAGCACGATCGCGGTGCTCATGGCTTTGGCCGCCTTGGTTCCTCCGCCTGATCTCCGACCGCCCGCCCGAGGAGCACTGCGAGTTCCGCGGGCGTGCACCCTGCGTCCATGGGTTCGCCCCTGACGAGCACCACGAGCTTGACCTCGTGGATCTCCGCGAGCGTGGCGAAAGCTTGCATCGCTCCGAGGATCTTGCGCGCGCGATCGGCGTTCACGCTCATCGGTCCGCCGAGAAGATGAGGTCGTGCGAGACGATCTCCGTGCGCTCCTCGACGAGCCTGCACCCGAGGAGCTTCGGCCTATGGTCCCACGGTTTGATCGGCGGCAGGGCCGTGAACCTCTTGCTGCGCTCGACAAGCGTGCGCAGCTCCGCGTCCGTGGGTTTGCGCGAGAGGAAGATGGCGACCGAGTTGTACGCGGCGTGCTTCGGCTCCTTGCCGGGCTTGAGCTTGCTCACGTTGCCCATCCCGTCGTTCGAGTAGCCCGGCGTCGGGGCCAGCCCCATCGGCGCGCGGCAGACCGCGTCGTCGCCGTGGTCGTCGACGCGCGTCGTGACGAGGTCCTCGAACGGGTCCTCCCTCTCGAAGTGCCCGCGGACGCCACGGCCGCGGACCTCCTTCTCGAACATCTCCCTGTACGGCCCCCCGCGGTGGTCGCCGTGCTCGTCGCAGCGCCCGACGACGAAGCTCGAAAGCTCGCGCTCGAAGTTGCCGGCGTAGGAGTCCATATCGACAACGAACGCCCACCGCGGCCCGCGGTCCGCCCACTCCCAGAGCGCCATCAGAGCCTCTGCCTCTCCTCGTCCCAGGACTTCATGACGCGCTCGACCTGGTCCCTGAAGGAGTCGCGCGCGGCGACGAGCGCGAGAACGACCCGCGCGTCGAGCTGCACGGTCCCGAAGTGCATGTCCGTGTGGTCTCGGATCCAGTCCTTCCACTCGGGGAGCGTGGAGTCTTCGGTCGGGGCTTTGGTGGTCGTCATGGGCTGCCGTCCTTCGCCGCTCCGGGCAGGCACCGGAGCGGCACGTCGCGCATCGGGTACGAGGCGAAGCTCGCGCATGGCCACGTTCTCTGGTGCTCGTCGCGCGCCTCGGCCATCACCCAGTGCATCCAATACCAGAGCACCATCGCCCCGATCCCGCCCATCACCGAGAGCGTGAGCCAGACCTTCCTCCGGAACTCGGCGTCGAGCTTCATCGCGTCTCGGGCGAGCTGTGGTGCGTGCAGCCCTCTTTGGCCGGCGGCCAGTCGAGCCCGAAATCCTTCCGGCGTATCTTCGCGCGCGGCGCGCCATCCAGCCAGAACACGATCCCCTCGATCGGCGCGGCCGAGAGGTACGCGCGCATGCCCTCGAACGTCCGCTCGAACTTGCCCGGCTCGATCACGACGGAGCCGTGCTTGATGAACTCGTCCTCCGCGAGGGCCTGGGGGTTTCCCTGGAGGTGCGGGCCGCAGAGTTCGTACGTCCCGGGTTCGAGCGGCTGCTTGAGGCGCAGGTACGCCTCGCGCGCCCATTTGTCCTCGGGCCCGTCCATGACGAGGACCCAGTGCGGCCAATGCCCGGTCGTCTTGTCCGGCTCGTCGCACGGGATGCCGCCGGCCGGCGGGGGCTTGCCCCCCTTCGCGTCGTAGCGCTTGTAGAGGAAATTGTTCGAGCGGAGGAGCAGCGGGACCCAGGCCATGTGGATGCCGTTGCCCGGGCCCGCGATGACGGCGCACGCGGTCCCGTCGAACTTCACGGTCGCGATGCCCTCGGCCATCACGCGCTCAACGCCGGGGGTGAAGTCCGGTTTGAGTATGGCCTCGTTGCCGCGGCCCTTTTTACGCGGGACGAAATCCCGCTGGAACACGCACTGTATCTTCTTCATGTGATCTCCTCGGGAATACCGTTCGGGTACGCGACCGTCCGGCCGTGCTCCGGGTCGAACTCCCAGACGCCGCCCTCGTAGACGGGCTCCCAGTCGCCGGCCATCGACTCGGGCACCGCCATCCACCACCAGCGCCGGTGGTCTCCGCGCTCGCGGATCGCGTCCCGCCTGACCTCGCGCATCTCGCGCCTGAACGCGTGCTTCTCCCTGCGGCGCTTCATGGCTTCTCCGTCCTCGCGCGCTCGCGCTTCTTCGTCTGCCTGTCGAGGTGCCCGACCCAGGCCCACGCCGCGCCGCCGCCGAGGACGAGCAGGACGAGGGCTACGCCCGCGACGACGTCGCCGATCGTGTAGACGAGCATCAAGTCCTCGGTTCCTTTGGCGGCACGCTCGTGATGGTCACGGTGTTGCGCACCTTCAGCTCGGGGATCGTCTTGCACCCCTCGTCGTGCTCGGTCCCCCACGAGCCGCCCGTGAAGAACCTCTCGGCGCACGCGCCGCACGTGAGGTCGTAGCCGATGTTCCCGCACGCGATGATGGCGTCCTCGTCGCTCAACATGCTCAGTCCCTCGGGTCCGGCGAGCAGCTCAAGCAGTAGTTGCGACCCGACCAGTCGGGCTCGTCGATCGGGACATGGCAAGCGCGGCAGAAGCTCTCGAGCACTTCCTCGCGCTCGTCTTCCGTCAATGAGCGGAGCAGCTCGACCGCTTTTTTCGCTCTGTCCGTCGACATCATCATTTCTCGTACTCCATGCCGAACTTACGCTGCATCTCGAACCACTCGTCGTCGCCGAGGATCTCGTCCTCGCCTTCCCCCTCGCGGTGGTGGGACACGAGGCTCGACGGGTAGCGTCCCTTGGGCTCGGGGCCGAGGATCCTGCTCGAGTCCGCGTACGGCAGGACCATCCGATCCATGCGCGCCGTCTCGTGGCGCACGACGTGGAGGCGGTAACCCTCGCCGTCAGCGGCCATGACGAGGGCGCTGCCGCGGCCCGACGCGAGCGCCGTCTCGATCGCGTCCCGGAGCTGCGCGAGCGCGCGGGCGTCGCCGACGATGAACGCCTCGTCGTGCCACTGCTCTTGCGCGTAGACGTGCACGACCCCGAAGGGGTCGGGCTGGGCCCCGTGGAGCGAAGGCGACTTGGGCACGACCCCGAAGGGGTCGGGCTGGGCCCCGTGGAGCGAAGGCGACTTGGGCACGACCCCGAAGGGGTCGGGCTGGGCCCCGTGGAGCGAAGGCGACTTGGGCACGACCCCGAAGGGGTCGGGCTGGGCCCCGTGGAGCGAAGGCGACTTGGGCAGCATCCCGTGGTCGTCAACCGGCATCGGGTTCTTCCTCCTTGCCCCAGATCTTCTCGCGTGCCTCATTCGTGAGCCTCCGCGTCCTCGACCAGTCGGGCCCGTGGAGGAAGCCTCCCCCGCGCCATCGCGACCACATCGTGTAGCAGCACTCGTGCAGCGTGATGGCGATGCTGTCGTCGTTGTAGATGAGGGCCTCGGTGTGCGGCTCGTAGGTCGTCTCCTCCACTTCGGCCACGCTGAACGAGAGGATATGGACCTGCTCAGCCTGGGTGAGCTTCACCTTGCACGTCTTGCAGAACGCGGTGGCGCTCTCGTGGTCCCAGTCGAGGTCGCACCCGTCGAAGTGCGCCGGGCGCTTGTCCTTCCGGACGCATCGGTCGTGGAAGGCGTCGGGTTTGGAACCCACGAACTCGACCTCCACCGGGAACTTGTAGTGGGGATGATCTGCGTGCTCGTGCTCGAGAAGGGCGCCGTCGTGGCGCTGACACACGATGGGCATACCGTTCTTCTGGAAAACAGGCATACCCTCAGCCTTGGCAGCGGCCACGCGTTCTTCCCATGTCGGACCGCCGGCGCTCACCGATTCCCCCTCGGGCGGCCGAGAACGTCGAGCGGCTCCGCCGCCATCCTCTGATCCAAATCGCTCAACATGCCGGTTGTTGCCACGCTGATGCGATCGACGCGCAACGTGGCAGGATCCGACCAGGTTTCGCCCATGTTCATGTGGAGGTCGTGCACGGGCTCGGCGTCGAAGAGGCACGCGCGGCCTTTGGGGGACTTGCGTTCACACTGCGCCTTCATGCTCAGTCCCTCGGGTCCGGCGAGCAGCTCAGGCAGTAATTGCGACCCGACCAGTCGGGCCCGTCGATCGGGGTGTGGCAGGCGCAGCAGAAGTTCTCGAGCGCTTTCTCCCGCTCGTCTTCCGTCATCGAGCAGAGCAGCTCGATCGCTTGCTTCACTTTGTCCGTCATCGCGTGCCCCGCATAGGTTCTGTCCCGAGCGCCACGAGCCCAGCCCGGAGCTTCTCCTTGGACTCCTTCACGGGCTGCAAGGCCGAGGAGTCCAGCATGTCGAGCGCGGCCCACGCCTTCAGCATGGCCTCCATGGCGATCCCGCGCTCCTTCTTCAGCCCGTCGCGCTCGGCGCGCAGGTTCGAGCGGCACTCGTCGAGCGCGTGGGCAACGATCGCGGTCACGCGCACCGGGATGCTTGCGCCGCAGAACGCACAGAGCACGCGCTGCTGCTCTTCATCCGGTCCATCAACGTTGCCCGTCATCGTCTCCATGACGTCGCCCTCTCGACCGCCAGCTTCACTCGCATACGAACACCCGGCCTTGGCCCGCGAACCACCCGATGAGGTAGAAAACCGTGAGCGCGCGCTCGCCCTCGGCGTGCTGGAAAGCGACACACGTGTCGTCGACGACGAACGTCTTGATGCCGGAGAACTGCTTGCAGAGGTCGGAGACGACGCGCTCGCCCTCGGCCTTGTCCTTGACCGTGAAGCGCAGGGCGCGCTTGAGGAAGCGCTTGCGCTCCTTCTCATCCGCCGGCCCGAGCACGCGGTCGGCTATCACCTGCGCCCGCCCTTCTTCTTGTAGAACCCGAGCGTGAGCTTCCGGCAGCTCACGGCCGCGCGCCTGCCGGCCGCGGTGAGCTTGTAGTAGACGCGCGGCCTGCCACCCCTGTCGGCCGCCTCACCCACGCGGGAGGCGACGAGCTTCTCCTTCTCGAGGTCCCGGAGGAGCGGGTAGAGCGAGCCCTGGTAGATGCGGACCTTGCCGGAGGTCCGGCGCTTGAACTGGTCGAGGATGCTGAGGCCGTAGGTCTCGCCGCGGGCGAGGATCTCGAGGACTGCGGCCCGGCTGGTGAGCGGCGAGGAGAGCATCGTGTGACGGTAATCCTAATCTTCGAGGATCGCAATACCCGATTTCGAGAATACTCACCCCGACTCGTCGAACTCGTGCTGGTCCTTTTGGGCGGCGTCCCGGGCCGCGCGCCGCTGCTCGTGGAGGGCGTCGACCCGCTCGCGCTCGACGTCGTCGATGCGGCGCCGCCCGGCCTCCCTCGAGTCGTGGTCGGGGTACCCCGCCGCCGTGAGCGCCTCGTCGACCCAGCACCCGGCCCCGTCGAGCGTCTGCTCGGGCCTCACGTGGGTCGGCCTGAACGTCCACGACCCGCACCCTTGGCAGGTGAGCGTGCCGCCGCCGTTCCGGTGCCACTCGATGGAGAGGAGAGCCTTGGTGAGCTTGCTCGCGGGCGAGTCGCCGAGCGGGTCGATCGCGTCGCTCATCGGTTCTCCAGCGTGGTCGTCGCGCCGCAGCGCGGGCACTTCACGATCGGGACGCTGTGGCCGCCGCCCCCGCGGCAGAGGACGACGCGGTGGGCGATGATGTGGTCGTCCGTTGCGATGAAGTGATCCTCGCAGTGGTGGCACTTCACGTGAACGTGGCCGAGCGATCGCGTCATGACGGCCGCCGGCGAGGGAGCGATCGAGGCCGTTCTACCGCGCGGACGCTGGTGTCGTAGAACGAGTCGGACTTCGGCGCCGCATCGCGCTCCTCAAGCTCCTCTTTGAGCTTGCGGTTCTCCGCTTCGAGCCGCTCGACGTCCTCGGCGAGCTTCATCGGGTCTTGTCCCTCGTGACGAACTTGAGGACGGCGTCCGTGCCGAGCGCCTCGATCAGCTCCGAGCTGACCTGGATGCCCCAGCGGTCGCCCATCGGCACGAGGACCACCTCGCCGCTCTCGAAGAGCGGCTGGCAGGACGCGACGCTGTCCGCCAGCCTGTCGAGGTCGCCCGAGATCTTCTTGAGCTGCGCCTTGCTGCGCGCGCCCGCGTGGTTCTTCTTCATGGCGGGCAAGGCCTGGATCGACGCCCTCCTCGAGACGCCGCCGCCGATCCCTCCCCGCTCGAGGCATCGGACGTGAGCATAGATGGGTCCCACACGGAAGCGCTGCGCGTCCTCGCTGCGTCGTCGAAAGACGTCGCCCAGGCCGTCCTCGCGATCCAGGAGACCGAGGCCCAGCAGGCCGAATGGCGCACGAGGCGCAACGCCCGCATGCTCACGCTGCTCCGGGCCGTCGAGATCTTCGCGGGGGAGAACGCCTGCCCCGTCTGCGGGAGCCCGCCGATCAAGGCTCTCAAAGGCGCGAGCTTCTCTGCCCGTCCACGACCTCGGCGCTGGGAGGAGTCACGCGGCATGCGTCGAGGATCTCGAAGGTCGTCTTCGGGCGCGCCTTGCCCTTCTCGCCGACCGGTTGGTGGCGGTTATCACCGTCGCATGCGCGGTAGCCCGCCGGAAGCGAGCAGCCGCAACCGCTACAGATCAAGGACGTCATGCGGCCCGCTTCCGCTTGTGGAGCGCGAGCGCGCGCTCGCCCTTGTTCGTGACCCGGTCGTCGATGCCCGAGATGAGCCCGCGCTCCTTCATCGCCTCGCGGATCCGGTAGCAGTGGTCGATCTGCTTGTTCCAGGCGCCGGAGAACTGCTTGGCCGTGACGATGCCGGTCGCCCACCAGGTCCTCTTCTCCCCGGGGACGCGCCCGAGGAGATTGCCGAGCATCTGGGCCTGGTCGTCCGTGAGGCGGAGCGCGCTGTCCTTGACGGACGCGAGGGGGACGAAGTGCGTCATTTTCGGGCGCGAGCAGCCGCAGCACGGCCGGCCCCACCCGAGGTCGCCGCCGCGGGCGTCTCCGTGGACGCACTCTGAGCACGAGCCGTTCACAGCGATCGGGTCGGGCACGATGCCCGCGAGGTCGAAGAGCGCGTCGAGCTGCTCGGGCGTCGCCATCCCGAGGCCACGGCCGCTGAAGTACGCCGTGCCCGTGAACTTGCCATCCTCGCCCACGTCCGAGTAGCCGTCCTGGTCGTCCGAGCGCATCCTGCGGAGGATCTCGCGCAGGGCGAGGATGCCGGGGTGCTCTTGGTTCGTCTTCATGAGACCGGGCCTCTCCCGGCCGCCGCCACGAGCACGGAGACGACGAGGACCGCGGTGTAGATGATCGCGCTCATAACGTTACCTAACTCCCACTGTAACGCATTGTGGTGCATGTGCAAGCCCCCCCCTCAGCTCGGGTCGTTCTCCGCGTGCGCCACGGGCTCGCCGTTGATGAACGCGTCGGAGTAGACGACCGTCTGGCCGCACCACGTGCAGCGGTCCACGCTCGAGAGCACCATGGACCCGGGGTCTCGGTGCACCATCATCGCGCCCTTCCGACACGCCGGGCAGAGCTTCCTGTACGGGCTCTCCGTGTCCCTGTAGCGCTCGAGGTCCGCGTGCTTGACGCGCAGCGGGTCGGCGCGCATGTTCTCGCCGGCCTTGGTCATGACTTCGCCGCTCCGGCTCGGAGCGCCGCGTGCGCGCGCCCCACGAACACGTCGAGGTCGCCGTCCTGCGTCTTGCCGGCCTATGTGGTGCCGTCCGTCGTGACCACGAAGAGCGACCAGCCCTCGCGCCGGTTCCACGCGAGCTTGATCGCGCCCCGCGGCCCGACGAACTCGGAAAGCTCGCCGAGGGTCACGGTGACGCCTTCTTGGCAGGCTTCACGGGGTTCACCGGCACGACCTTGTACGTGAACCCGGCCCGCTCGCGCCGCTCGATCTTGGCCAGCTCCTTTGCGAGGCTGTCGGCCGACTTCCTCGAGCCCTCCCACGCGTCGCCGTCCTGGTCGCCGTCCGTGATGAAGCCCTCGTGCTTCTCAACCAGCGTCCACCTGACGCGGTACTGCCGCTCGCGCACTTTCGTCATGGCTCACCGTAGATGCGGTCCAGGGTTACCCACATGGCGTCCTTTCGCGGCACGAGGCTGCTGTCCGGGTGGAGCCTCCCCTTGAAGGCTTCGTGCTCGGACTTGTACATCAGGAAGAGGTCGTCCGGGCTCGTCTGCTTCGAGGCCCGCGCGTTCGCGATGCGGTCGGCGAGCTTCAGGATGATCGAGTCCGGGTGCTCGACCATCTTCGCGTAGGCGTCCTCGTTCCGCTCCCTGCGCGTCTTGCCCTCGCCGGTCACGGACCACACGAGCTTGCCGACGCGCCCGCCGAACTGCTCCTCGATCGAAGCCCTCGTGACACGCGTGTCCTCGACGATGTCGTGAAGCCACGCCGCGACGAGCAGCTCCGTGTCGCCGCCCCACCCGAACTCGACGAGCACGTCGCGCACCTCGGCGAGGTGGACCACGTAGGGCTCCGTGCCCGAGTCGTACTTCTGGAAGCCGTGGGCCTCCGTCGCCAGCTTGCGCGCCGCGTGCTCGCTGTTCGTGAGCGGCGTCCTCGTCTTGACGAGGTCCGGGTCGCTGAGCATGGCGAGCGCGTTCTCGAGGCAGCGCCTGCACACCGAGTGCGTGCCGTCGTAGTTCTCCTCCGAGCCCGCGGCGACGACGTTGAACACGACGACCGCCCGGGCGTCCTCCCGCTCGCACTCGTCGCACTTGCAGCGGGACCTCGCCTCGCGCCCGCGTCGCTCGATGGTGGGCGGCTCGTGGGGAAAGGGGTAACTCATCGCGGCTCCGTGTCCTTGAACCCGAGCGGCTCATGCGCTTCGCTTCGCGCCGTGCAGCCGGCGCCGCAGTAAATCGCGCCAGGGTACGCCAGCTCGCCGCCGCACTGCGCGCATTTGCGCGCAAGCACGCGGTGGGCCTTGAGCGTCTTCTCGAGGTCCTGGGCATATGTCTTCTCTTCTGGGGCGCGCGGCTCCCTGAACCAGTCGGCGTTGCGCACGATCTTCTCCCATGACTCCTGCGGGATCATGAAGTGCGCGTCCTCGTCGTCCACGTCCGCGACGAGCGAGATGCACTCGCCGTGGATGCGGGGATCGAGGCTCCGGCCGCTCGCGATGCTCTTCACGCGCAGTATCTGGGGCTTGTCAGTTTCGCCCATCAGCGCTGACCTTTCTTCTTGGACGGCTTTTCTTCGCCCTCCTTTTTCTTCGTGCACTCCACGCAGAGGTCGCGGTCGTCGTCCGTCTGGGTCCAGCCCATCATCTCGGCCTGGTCCCACGTGTCCTGCACGTTGTCGTAGGCCGACTCGGGTCCGCGCTTCTTGCAGCCGTCGCAGTAAAGCACCGTTCCCGATACTTCGATCGTCTCATGTCTAATCATGTCAAGGCCTCGTTCGCGCGCCCTTGTCGAGACGCTTCTTGAGCTGTTCGTGCTTCGCGATGAGGTCGTCCATGTCGCGGATGGCCCTCGCGTTCAGCTCCTCGCTGCCGAGGTCGTCGGTCGACTGGAGCGCGCGGATCGCGTCGTGAAGCTCCTCGAGCTGCTCGAACGCCTCCGCCTCGGTCGCCGGCTCGCCCAGCGCGAGCGCCTTCTTCGCCGCGGTGAGTCTTTCCTGGTCGCGGCTCGTCGGCAACCTCGTCCCCTCTCCCACGACGTTGGTCGCGCCCGCCGCGGCTTCGAGGAGATCGAAGCAGAGGATCGCGACCCGCACCCGGAGCTGACCGGCCGGGAGCGTCTCGCCGTCCGGGAAACGCTTGCCGACCTCGCGCTCGATCCAGTCCACGACTGTCTGGGACTTGGATGTCATTGCGACACCCTCGGCAGGTCCGCCGCGTCGATGGGCTCACCCTCGGCGACGAGCACTTTGAAGAGCTTCATCTTCTTCTCCTCGCCGGTCGCGGCGTTGATGCCGAGGGGCTGGTGCCCCTCCCACACGACGCGGATGGGGTGGCCGACGTCGATCATCGCCGCGTCGACGAGCTGCATGAGCTTCGTGCCGGAGACCATGAACGAGCCGCGCGCGGGGACGTGGACGAGGATGACGTCGTACTGCCCGTACGTGCTCCTGCGCGTGGTCCGGCCGCCGTAGAAGCCGACAAGCTCGGAGCCCGGGACGGTCGGGTACCAGCCCCTCGGGGCGTGGACCTCCTTCCAGTGGTACCTCTCGAGGATCGACGCGTTCGTCTTCGCGGCCTCCGCGGCTTCGGCCACGACGACCTCCCCCGTCTCCCACGGGTCGGGTTCCGCCTTCGCGCGGAGCCGGCTCGCGATGGAGTCGACTTTCGCCGTCTGGCCCGAGAGCGTCGCGTTTTTCTTCTTCCTGGCCATCATCCGTCTCCTACATGAGGTCGTGCGGGTCCCCGGGCTCTGCGGAGACCGGCGCGTCGTACTCCACGCTGCCCCTCAGCGACTTGCCGAGCGTACTCCTGAAGAACTGCGCGAGCGCCCGCTTGAACTTCTTGGTGTTCATCTCCTCCGAGAGATCCTCGGTCGCGGTGAAGAGCACCTCCATGCGGTGGTAGAACGGCTGCTTGTTCCTGGGCATCAGAGCCTGACTCCCGATTTGAAGATCGCCGTCCGGACTTCGTCGCGCAGCTCGTGGAAGGCTGAGTGCGCGGCGCGGTAACGCTCGAAGAGTTCCGTGTCCATCTTGATGACGTTGTGGTCGTCGGCGTCCGTGGCTTCCCGGACGAAGTAGTCCGGCCATAGCTCCGTCTCCGTCACGTAGACGTTCGTCGTCGTTTTGATCTTACTCACGGTCCCCCGATTGGAGCGCGACGATGCGCTTGTACAGCTTGGTGTTGCCGTCCGGGCCGTAGCCGGTAGGCATGTCCTCTTCTTGGGCGACCTCGATGACGTCGTAGCCGATGCAGCCGCATGAATCCGCGAGGGAGTAAACCGGCAGGTCGGGTGGCAGCACCTTGAGCTTCTCGATCAGCTCGGCGACGGTCATCGCCCTTCTTTCGGCCGTCATAGGTTCTCTCTCCAGGTCCGGAGGAAGATCGCGTACGACCGCTCGAGGACCTCGATGATCTGGAGGCCGGTCGAGTAGCCCGAGTTCGCGATCCAGACGCGCGAGTCCTCGCGCATCGTGAACTCGCCGCCCTTCCATCCGCCGTAGGTCGAGCCGACGGCGGAGCGGAGCGCCTCGCGGAGCGCCCCAGCCTTCGGCGCGGCGTCCTTGTAGTCCTTCGAGACCGCCCAGCCGATGGCGAGGTCCTCGTAGTAGCCGCGGTATGAGTCCATGCTCGACGTCGGGTGCACCCAGGGGATCTCGCCGCCACTGTCCTCCATCGCGGGGAAGTCGAGTAGGACGGGCAGCTCGAGCCCCTTCGGGGAGACGTTCAGCTTCTCGATGATCTCGGCGAGCCGGAGGACCTTCGGAACGGGGCTGCCGGCCTGCGCCCTCTTGATGGCGTCTTCGGAGTCGAGGACGATCCGCTGCGCGTCGTGGAGCAGCCCCGCGATGGTCTCCGCGGTGGACCACGTCTTCTGCACCTCCTGGATGGCGTCGCCGAGCTTGAAATAGACGTCCTTCATCAGTTGAGGTCCTCTCGCCTGGCGGAGTCGAGCGCGATCGCCGCGTCCACCGCGTCGTCGAAGGCTTCCTCGTCCACCTCGGCGCCGTCCGTGAGGACCTTGCGCGCGGCGAGCACGAGGAGCGCCGCGACCCGGAGGCGGTCGGGCTCGTCGCCGAGGAGGCGCTCGCCGAGGTCGCACACGCCGTCCAGGAAGTCCATGTCGCGCGGCTCCATCTCAGTACCTCCCGTCGTCGATCCAGAAGACGACGACGATCCTCGACGTCCTCGAGCCGCGGTGCTCCTCGCCGTAGTACATCGCGAGGTCCTGGCGCTCGCGCGCGCCACCCCCGTGGTCCTCAGCCTTCACCACCTTCGAGCCGCGCCCGACGCGGCTGTAGTGGTGGTCGCGGCCCGTCAGGACGACCTCAACGTCGTCGGGGACGGCGGCGATGAGCTTCTTCAGGTCTCCGATCTTCATGTCTTCTCCCGTCGTCTCCTGACCGCGCGGATCGCGTCCTGGTCGAGCTGCCTGTACGCGCGCGCGACGAGCGTGCGGACGACGTCGGCCATCTTGATCCCCATGACCGCCGACAGCGTCTCGAGCTGCTCGAACGCCTCGTCCGAGAACCGGAAGTTGAACTGCCTCGTCATGGCGCGGTTGCCGTTCTGCATAGCCTTGGCTATACAACTAACGCTCCCGCGTGCTGCCGTCAAGTCGCCGTCATCAAGCTCAATGGAGCTTCTGGATCCGCTCCTCGAAGCACTCGGGGCAGCACGAGCGCGCCGAGAATTTCTTCCTCCCGTTGTCCTTGTCGGGCATCAGCTTCGCGCCGCACGCGCACACCATCGGCGCGAAGTGCGGAAGCGCGTCGTCCTTCGTCTGGTAGACGCGCTCGCACTCCGAGCAGACCACGTGGCCCTCCCACTCGACCCGCTCGTGGTCGCGGCATTCGATCTTCATCGGGCGTTCGCCTTCGCGATCTTCTCGAGGATCGATCGCGCCGCGTCGCGCGCCTGCATGAGCCCCTCGTGGCCGTGCGCGTCGCACGCGTGGTCGTTAAGCAAGTGGTCTGCGGCGTCGGCGAGCTTCTTGAGCACGTCGGGGAGCGGCCACGGCGAGTCCGCCGACGCGAGGAGCGCCCGCACGTAGAGCCCGCGCATGACGTCGGCCGCGTCGTGGAGCGCCTCGCCCTTGTCCGCCTGCGACCGGTCGCCCAGGTGGTCGAGTTCGTCCGCGACCTCGAGCGGGTCGTGCGGCTCGCCGCTCCGGTCGGGCACGAGCATGGCGCGGTTCAACCCGGCCCCCGGAGCGCGCACGAGAGGACCTCGCGGAGGTCGGGCGGCACCGCGTTCCTGCCCTCTTTCGCCTCCGACCAGCCGTACGTGTCGAAGAGGACGTCGAGGTCCTGGTTCACGATGATGTGCCCCCTCCAGATCGCCTTCGAGCTGTAACCGGTCCTCGAGATCTGCCTCTCCTCGACGACGAATTCCCAGGCGTCCTGGATCAGGTTGCTCCTGTCCACCGCGTCGACCTTGAAGTAGGTGGCGCCCGCGCCCGAGCCCTTCCTCGTGTTCAGCTCGCGCAGGCACCGGCTGCGGAGCTTCATGGCCAGGCGCTCGGCCTTGGACAGTCCGATCGGCATGTCGCGGTCACCGCGTGCGGGCGTGCGTCGCGTGCCGATAGCGGGCCTTGACCGTCGTCCAGTACGCCCGACCGGCGATCTTCTCCGCCCGCGCGCGGCCGATGCCGTACCGCGCCATCGTCTTGCGGACGATGCGCTCGAACGTGGCCGGCCTCATGATCGCGCCGGGCCGCTGCCTGCTCCGCCACCGAAGCTCCGCGGCGGGCTCGTGGTGGGTCTTCCTGCTTCTCGCCATGGTGTGGAGCTTACCTCATCGCGGCGGGCCGAGGCGCCCCGATCGCGACGCCGACAGTCCCCACACGAGCGCCACGCCTGCGGCGCCGGCCGCCGAGATCTCGAGCCAGTGCTCCTTGTTGCGCGTGGCGAAGAGCGCGGCCACGCCGACGATCGCGGCGGACGCGAGGAGCGCCCGCGTGTCCACCGCCCCTCCGACCTCGCGCGCGTCGCCCATGATCTGCGGGCCTGAGGCGCCGACCCACTCGTCGCTCATGCCCATCCAGTCCGCCCACGTCTGGTTGTCGTAGCGGGGGCTGTACCGGTCCTGGAACGGCCGCTGGAGCGCGAGGTTCGCCCACGCGGGGGAGTTGGTCTGCACGAACGGGCTGAAGGCGTTCCCGAACTTCGCGAGGTCCGCGTCGTAGAAGAACGCGCCGACGCACTCGGCGCCGACCTTCGCCCCGCGCTGCGCGCGCAGCGCCTCCGTCTTCCGGGCATGGTCGGCCATGACCTCCGCGTGCGGCTTGCCGTGCAACCTCTCCATCGCGTCGCGCTGCGGGTAACCACCCGGCAGCGAGGGACCAGTCCATCCGTCATCGAGCAGACCCGAAGCACCGGGCCACGAGCTTGATCCGTCGGCGTTCAAAAACTTGCCGGTCGTGTCGATCGACTCGTCGCCGCCGACGTGACCTGCGGGCCTTCCCGACGCGTACATCGTCGGTTTGCCGTCGACGTCCGTGTAGGGGCACGGCTGCATGCTGCAGATGTCGAGGCCGAGGTCCCAGTCTTCGTCCGCGAACCCGGTCCGGAATGTCCGCATCAGGACGGGATCGACGAGGGCCCAGGCGCCCTCCCCGAGCCCGCCGGCGTCCACGAGGTACGCGCGGATCCCGCCCTCGACGTCGTGCACGATCGTGAACTTGGCGCCGCGCCCCGAGCAGTGGACGAAGCTCGGCCTCTCCGCGGTGCACGTGAGGCCCGCGCGACGGAGGTCGTCGATGATGTCGTCGAAAGCGCCGTCCGATAGCGGCGTGCCGAAGAAGTGCGGGTTCGCCATCTCGGGCTCGGTCCTCCGCTCAGTGGTGCTGGGCTGAACCGCCGCCGCCGTTCGCGACGCCCATCGTGCAGCTCTGCGCGCCCGCGCTCATGAGCCACGAGAGCAGGCCGCAGAAGAACATGGTGCGCCCGACTTGCGCCATGGTCGCCTTCGTGATTCCCCCGCTGCAGAAGAGGTAGATTGCGAGGCCGAGCACGAACACGACGATTGAGAGTGCGCCGAAGATTCCCATGCCCTGAGATTACCACGCACCCGGAAGTCGACCCAAAACGCGAAAAGAACTGTCAGAACGCGCCGCGGTCGACTAAGAACCTCACGCCGCGTTCCCCTCGCGGCGAGTTCTCGACGTCTTCCCCCCTCCAATGCCAGTGAACGGCGAGGGCTCCCACGGCGGCACCCACGAGCGGGCCGACGCCGTCGCTCTCGCCGAATTCAAGGTATGTCTCCATCCCCCTCGACGGGATCCAGAGGATGAACTGGTCGTGCTTGGTGGGCAGCTCGCTCGACCAGAGCTTCTCGACCCGAAAGCCCCGCTTCTCGAGCTGGAGCCACCTCAAGTAGTCGTCGAACCTGCCCACCCATAGGCGCAGTCGCACGGTCTTTCGCGCCGGGAGCGACTCGATGGCGTCGAGGACCGCGTCCTCGAGCTGGCGGTGGTCCCAGGAGTCGAGCACGAGGTGCGAGGCCTCCTCGTCCTCCGAGGCTTCGAGGATCGGCAGCATCATCTTCTCGAAGTCCGTGCGCGCTTTCACTTCACCATCACCCACGTGCACCCCGTGTGCTTGCCCATCGTCACGCGGCAGCCCCTCCGGTCGCGCACGGTCGCCGAGAGGTCGCACTTGTCCCGGCCGCACACGATGCACGTGATCTCGGGATCGTCGTCCGGCGTGAAGCGAAGCTCGATCGTGAACGTGCCGGGCGGCGGCGGAAGGACCTCGGGAGGGCTCACTTGAAGTACTTGTTGTTCCTGTCCATCCACGCCCAGCAGAGGAGCAGGACGAAGATGCACGTGTCGACGATCGCAGTGTAGGTCCCCATGTCAAACGCTCGTCGGCGGCACCGCTGAGACCGCGACTTTCGCCTGGTGGAGGCATTCGAGCATCTTCATGTAGACGTGCGGCCCGGCGAGGGCTGCGTGTTCGAGCCCCTCGTGGGCGAACTCCTCGGCCGCCGTGAGGTCCGCGAGGCTCTGCGTGTGCATGTAGATGTTGTAGGCGGCGATCGCGCGACCGGTCCACGTGATCGCGGTCTCGGTCTGTATCTGCAGGAGCGATTTCTTCGAAAGCTCCTCCATCGCGTCGTGCATCGCCGCGGTGAGCCGCGCGTCGAGTGTGCTCATGACTTTGCCTCCACGGGTTCGATGATGCCGCGCGCGAGCCTCTTGCCGAACACCTCGCGGCAGCGCGGGCACGTCGGCACGACGTCCTCGGGGTTCGCCCCGAACTCGTCGACGAGCCCCTCGCCCTTGTAGCCGCAGAACGCTTTGGGGGCGTCCTCGTAGATCGCGTGCGTCCGCATCATGCGACCCTCTTGGCCGCCGCGGTAGGTGCCGGCGAGCGGGCCGAGGATGAGCACTCTCGCCTTCTTCATGGGCGCGCCGCGCTGGACGATGGCGGCGGGATCGTCTCCGCCCTCGCGGCCTGCTCTGCCCGCTCGATGTCCTTCTCGACAACGTCCTTGTGGTCGTGCGCGAACGCGAGCGCCGAGAGCACCTTCGCAGGACCGAGCTGCGGGTAGCGCTTCATGAGCGTCTCGGCGGGCACGCCGCGCCGGAACCAGTCGTAGATGCGGCGCACCGGGACGTTCGTGCCGGCGACGAAGAATTCCTCGCCCATGCCGTGCACCGAGACGCGAAGCTCGATGTGGGGGTACTTGATCATGGTGGTCATCGCGCGCCGCCTCCGAGGATCATCGCGATGGCCTCCTCGTCGGGCCCGTGGATCTCAACGCCCCGCGCCGAGGCGATGACTATGTTTGTGCGCGCGATCTTGCGGCTCCTGAACCCCGCGTCGCCGGTCATCACGTAGACGAAGAAGAAGCTCTCGTCCGGCGTCCCGATGACCTTGCCCACCTCGGTGTTCGGGTCTTCGTCGAAGGCGTGCTCGCATTTGCCGCGGAGGCTGAGCGCTTTTGCGTACGCCTGCACGGGGGCCATCGCGGGCGACGTGGTCGTCACGAGCCCTCCGCCATCTTTTTGCCGGCCTCGGTCGGGATCCAGATCGATTCCTCTTCGAGGATCTGGCGGACGCGGTACGGCCCCTCCCAGCGCTTGAGCAGGCCGTCCGCCGCGAGCGACTCGGCGTGCGAGTGGGCGCCGTAGTAGGGGGACTCGTGCCCGTTCCAGTACCCGGTCTGCACGGCGCCGCATTTGACGGCCGTCTTCAGGAAGTTCTCCCGCGAGTGGGAGGAGTCTCCGCGGCCACCCCAGAAATCCTCGCGCGTCTCCTCGAAGCCCATCGTCTGCTCCAGCTCCAGTCTACTTCACGTAACCGAAAATCAAAGGGCCACCGCGGACGCCTTTGTACGTGTAGACGACCGCCGAGTGGGGCGGCGCCTCTTCGTCCCCCGCGAGCTTCGCCTGCGCCGCTGCTTGGGCTTCGAGCGCGCGCTTGCGCGCGACCTCGAGATCGTAGGCGCGCCGCTCACTCATCTTGACGTGGAGGCCCTGGTTGTACTCGGCGCGGCGTTTCTTGTCGCACGGCTTGCACCGCGACTGGCGTCCGTCCTTCGCGAGGGCGTTCGGGTAGAAGGAGGAGAGCGCAAGCTCGTCCCCGCAGTCGATGCAGGTCTTCTTAGGCTCCTCCGGCTCCGGCTCCTCCGGCCCGGGCTCGGCCGCCGCGCGCAGCTCGGGCTCGAGGCGTGCAACGTCGATGCGATCCGGTTGCGGCTCCGGCGCCGGGCGCGCGGCCTTGATCGCCGTGACGAGCGCCGCGACGTTCCCCGCGTCCGCCTTCCTGCGCCAAAAGCTGTCGCGCGGGCGCTTGCCGTTCTCGGGCACGCAAAGCTCGTAACCGTTCGCCTCGTCGATCACGACGATCTTCGGCTCCGCGCGGGTGGTGTCGTCTTGTTCGTCCATCATCCTTCGAGGTCGAGCTTGAGCGCTTTGATCGCGCGCATGGCGAGCGCCCAGGGGCCGAACTTCTTCCGCTCGTGCCCGCGCACGACTCCGTCCTTCTTCTGCGAGTGTCGCTCGCCGAGGACGTGCACCTCGTAGTCGGACTTGTCGGCGAGGTTCGTCATGTTGGTGATGGTCATCACGCGGATGACGCGCCGGCGCATCTCGTCGCCGTTCGGGACGTACTCGATCGTCACTCTCAGCATCGTCACCTCCCGAGGAGCACCACCGCCGCGCTGCTGTCGCGCGCCACGCCGGGCACCGTCACGGCTCCGTGCGCGTGGAAGTGGATCGAGAAGCCGATCAGGATCCACGCGAGCGCGATTCCGCCGAGATACCCGACGAAATCTTGGACGTTGTCCTTCGTCGACTGCACGGGCCTCTCGATGTTGGCGTCGTAGATAAACTCTTTCGCAGCCGCGAACGCCGTGAGGATGATGCTCGTCCAAGTCGCGAGCTTGAGATCCGTTCCGAGGACGAACTGCGGCGCGAGCACGATGATGGTCGCCCATCCGACGTGCGCCATCGCCGCGAGGAAGACGACGCTGTTCATGAAGTCGGAGTGGGCCGTGAGCCACGCCTTGAACTTCTGCCAGGGCGTCACGGTTTCTTCTTGCCTCCTTGCGGCCAGCGCTGCGCGAGTCCTTGGCCGGCCCAGTTCTGCGCGTTCGCGAGCGATGCGCCGGGACGCCAGTTCTGGGCGATGCCCTCCGCTGCCCATGCGACCGCCTGGTACTTGTGGACGCTTGCCGCTGGCGGCGGGTTCGGGGCTGGCGGCGGGTTCGGGGCTGGCGGTGGATTCGGCGCCGGCGGCGGGTTCGGTGGCGGCGGGTTCGGCGTGGGTGGCGCCGGGGCGCTGCTCCCGAGCGCCGCGATGAATCCACCATCGTTCGGCGAGCCGAGTCCTGTCGCCGGGTCCCACCCCGGAACCGCCGGGTCGCCGTTCGAGCCTGTCGTGATGTCGCTCAACGCGGTCGCGCGCGACGCGTAGATGGCGGGCGTGAGGAGGCCCGCGGCGTTTCCGCCGACGGCCTTCGCGACGGCGATGAGCGCGGCCGTGAACGGCGAGGACGCGCTCGTTCCCCCGACGACCGTCCAGCTCCCGTTGGCCGACATCTGCCACCCCGAATTCGGGTCCGCGTTGGCCGCGGTGTCGGGGACGCCGCGACCTGGGGCGCTCGCCGGGATCACGCCCTGCTGGTATGGCGGCACAGGCACGGTCGGGTCGTATCCTCCGCCACCGCCCTCGTCGCCGGGCTGGCCGTCGCCCCACGCCGACTCGCCGGCGCGGCTCCCGTCCGGGTTGATCTGGAGGTTCGTGCCGCCCACCGCCCAGACGCACGGGTCCGAGCACGGGTAGTCGGCCGACGGGGACGACGTGCCGTCATCGATCGAGTTGTCGCCGGCCGCCGCGCAGAACGTGACGCCCGCTTGCGCTGCGGCTTGGAACGCCGCGGCGAGCGCCGCGCGCTCCGTCGGATCCCACTGGTCCGCGGCCGAGCCCCACGACCAGCTCGCGACCTTGCACCCTGCCGCGACGAGATCGTTCGTCACGAGCGTCATGCCGTTCGACGCGTTCGGCCCGAAGCAGATCGTGAGATCCGCCGCGGTGCCGGTGAGCCACCACCACGTGAAGGCCATCGTGGGTAGAAGATCGAGCATGTTCTCCGTGCAGGAGTCCGCATCAGTCGGGTCCTGCGTCGCGCCGCCAACGGTGCGCACGGTGATCTTCGGGGCGAGCATCCCCCACGCCGCGACGCTGTTGTCGATGTCGGCCTGCACCACCGCGCCGCCCAGGCTGCCCACGCCGAGCTTGATCGGCGTCTTCGCCATCCCGGCGAATTGGTTCTGCTTGAAGCCGTACGCGGTCAGGATCTCGGCGGGCGAGAGCGTGCCGCTCGGGAAGCTCGTCCTCGCGACCCGGGCCCCGAGGCGGACGCCGCGCAGGCGCGGGTGGATGCGGTGGTAGTTGTGGCACCTGTGCATGGTCTCTCCTCGGTCTGAATCACGGTCTATGCGCGAGATTATTTCCACGCGTGGATGACGCCCTGCTCGCGCGCAAGCTCGGCCATCTGCGCGGCCGTGGCCCCGCGGGGCGAGACGGTCGCGAGCGTGCCCGCGTCTCCGAGGGCGCTGCCTCCGCCCCACTTGCTGATGATGCCGGCGAGCGCGTCGACCGCGCCCTGGATGTTCGCGATGAGCTGCGAGAAGTTCGGGCTCGATTGCCCGGCCGCGGCTGCGGCCTTCATGGCGTCCTCGAGCGCGGCCTCGCCCTGCGAGATCGTGTAGACGGCGTTCTCGTATTCGGCCTGGGCCTGCGCCTGGGACGCGGCGGGGATGAGCGGGAAGATGATCGCCCAGATCGCCGCTGCCGTCTGGAGGAAGATCTGAACGTACTGGAGCAGCGTCGAGATCGCGCCCGCTGGGTTCTGGAGGAAACTCGTCCACGCCGAGCACGCGCCGGCGGCGGGGACGATCGAGAGGCCGAGGACGACGGCGAGGACCTTCGTGATCTTCTTGAGCATGATCCTCTCTATCACCTTTCTTCGGACGCGCTCGGTCCGGGGAACGTCACGCTCTCGTCCGCGAGGCTGCCGTCGACGTCCTGGAACGTGAAGTACCTCGCGGGCTCGCCCTTCTTGCGCGCCGCCCCGCCGCCGCTCGTCGTGATGGATCCGGGCAGATGGGCGCACGCGCAGTTCCAGGCGGAGTGCTCCTCGCAGAAGAAATCGCCGCTGCTCATTTCAATCCGGCCGCCCAGCCCACGAACTGGAACCTCGCCTTCTTCTCGCCGGACGGGAGCGCCACCGTCTCGGTGAAGTTCGACATCTTCCGCGTCCAGGACGTCCGGTGCGCGAGCGACTCGTAGTGGACGAGGGGCTCGAGCGTCTCCTCGTCGATCGACACGGCGAAGACGCGGTAGAAGGGACCCTTGTAGTGTTGGTACCGCCCGAGCGGGAACTCGAGCGCCCCGAGCTTCTCCTGCGCGAGGTCCTTGTCGTCCTTCACCCCGCTCATTCGTTCTTCTTGCCGGGGTTGGTGGGGGCCTCAGCCCCGAACTTGGCCGCCTTCTCGCCCGAGTCGCGCGCCCGCGCCGCCGCGCGCATCACGCTCACCTGCTCGAACCCTTGCCGGACGATGTAGCCCACGATGGCGCCCATCATCCCGCTGATCATGTGGCTCGAGATGACGCCCTTCCACGCGAGCACCGAGGCGCACGCCGCGAGCACCGAGAGCAGGACCGTCGTCGACCACGGGACGCTGGTCATGGCCTAGGCCCTCGTCGGTTTGCGGAACCTGGCGATCAGGACTCCCGTCGCGAGGGCCGCGGTCGCGAGGAGCTGGCCCGTCTGCACGTGCTTCGTCCATTCGTTCATCCGCCGCTCGTAGGACGGCGAGCCCGGGGAGGGCTCGGGCGCGTGAGCCTGCAGGGCGTAGTAGACGACGCCGACGGCGCCGATGGCGGCCGGCAGGATCTCGCTCGCCTTGATCTTGCTCAAGAAGCCCATGTTCCTCGTGCCCCGTCTTGGTTAGTGAATCCCGGGCCCGGCCGCCATGGCCCGGGGGGGGGGGGAGTCCGGTGACGGCGAACCTGGGTTCGGGATTCGGGGAGATTATCGTTCCAGATGAGGTCTCATGCAAGGCACGTCGGGTTCGTGCGCGACGCCGCAGAACGAGCAAGTGATCCCGGCGATTCGGCCGCCCGCCTGCGCCCAGCATTTGTAGCAGGGCACGAGCGGCCTTCGCTCCAGCTCGCGCGGCACGAGCACCAAGTGCCCGCACGAGAGGAGCGCCGAGGAGAGCGCCATCGGCTCGATGCCGCTCGCCGCCGCAGCGTCGATGACCTCGGGGGAGAGCGTCACGGGCCGAGAGCGCACGCGAAGCGCGCGCGGGAAGAGGTGGCCCGCGACCCGCCACGCCGAGGCGAGCGCGAAGTACGACGCGTCCCAGACCTCGGGCGCGGCTCTGCGTCTGCGCGGCATGTGCCGCGTAGCATAACCACCCGCGGCTCCTCAGTCGGTCGTCAGTGGAACGGCGCGAGCCAGGCGTTGTAGATCGGGTTGAACGCCACCTCGTTCGGGAACGTGCCTCCAAAGAGGTTCGGCCACGTGTTCGCGAACGGGCCTACAGGCACGCCGCCCGTCGTCGGCGAGAACGAGCCGCCGGCCGCGTTCGACGCGAGGTTGAAGTTCCCTGCCGCGCCCGTCACGGAGAGCGGGGTCGGGTTCACCGACGGGTCGAACTGGAAGCTCCCGTTCGTGCCGACGAACACACCGGTGCCCGCGTTGCCCATGCCCCAAATTTGGTTCGTGCTGTCCGTGTCCGTGAACGTCACCGCGCCGTCTGCCCCCGGCGTGACGCGCAGGCCGTCGCCGTTCGGGTTCTGGCCGCCCGGGCCGCCCGGCGTGGAATCGAAGATACCGCACGTCCCGAAGAGCCAGCGCGTACCGGTGAGCACCGTCGCGCCGCCCTGGAGGCTCGGCGGTGAGCCAGGATGTGCGGACCACTGGGTGCGGTCCGCGTCAGGGCTTGGGTTATGTGAAGGAGGACAGCCAGTGCCCGTTCTGCGCCCAGGACACAACCAACACGCCACTACTCCTTCGCGAGTCGCACGATGGGCGCAGCGTCCACGCTCGCGGTCATGACGGGCACGCTGCCCGGCACACACCGGCGCGCGCGGCCCGCGGTCGCCTGCACCGCCGCTCGGAGGGGGACATCCAGAGGATGCTTGAGCGTATCGTCAGCCTCGTCCGCTCGAACCCCAAAGGGCTCCGGGCGGAGGACATCCGCACGAAGCTTGGTATTCAGAGACGGGAACTTCCCCGCCCACTCGCCGAAGCGGTCCAAAGGAAACTCGTTTCGAAGCGCGGTCAGAAGCGCGCGACTACGTACTTCGTGAGCGGTGCAAAGCTCAAGGACCGCTCCGCACAAGAAGCGTGGCAGCAAGATTTAACTAGTTGCGACGCTTAGCGCGGCGCTTCAGCGCATTTCCATAATGCGCACATCGATTGACGACATGTAGTCCGCGAAGCAGTTTGGGGTCGAACTATCGCGTGCATCTGGAATTCGACGCGCCCTGCCACCGTGACGGTCACTCTGCGAATTGGAGGGCGAAAGCACGCATGTACTTCGAGCTTGGTTTGCCGAACATCGTGCTGCCCACAAACTTCGCGGTTGCCGCGTTCGCTTGGAACGCCACGACGACCATCGCCAGCACGACGAGGAAGCCAGCAATCAAGAGCATGTGCCAGGTGCTGGTGCGGCACTTGATGAGGTGGTGGAGTGCGCCGTCAATCTCCCTTCTGACCTCAGCGAAGGAGGGAGCGCGCGTCGAGAGTTCTTTCTCTTCGCGTTCAAGTAGAAGCGCCTCGCGCGCGAACTCCTGATCGTTTCGGAGGCGTGCGAGGTAGCTCGTGTATTGCTTGACGATGTCGAATAGGTGCAGGCTCTGATGCAAACCCAGGAGCGAGTTTATGCTCGCGTAGATGTTGCCCCATGCCGGCTCGTCTTCTCGAACCTGTTCGCTTGCAACGAGGTAGACGAGATGATCCCGCGCAGCGAAAAGCGGGAAGCGAGACGTCTCGAGTCGCGCACGCGTGGTAATTCTCCGAATCGACCAGTGGTACTGGACTAGTGCCGCAGTCGATGCGATGAGGCCAATCATGCAGAGGACATCAAGCACGGTCATGATGGTTCCGCCTTTCCTTCGTCCGGCGTCTGTCCCGGTTGTGGCGTAGAGATATCACGCCGACTCATCCCGGCGCGGAGCGTCACGCTCTTGACGACGGCCTGCACCGAGCCCGGCCCGCAGTCCGCGAGGACCGAGACCGTGATGGGCGACGTGATGAGCGTCTGGTCGACGCCGACGTCGATCGCCTGCGAGAAGCCCTGGAACGGTCCGATAGTCCCCGTCGCGCCGGCCGCGAGCGTGAAGCTCTCGGCCGCCTGCTCGCCCGGGGCCGTGTCGAACTCGTCGACGCCCGCGAGGGTGACCGTGACCGGGTCCGAGGCGCCCGCGGAGTTCGACTGCACCGTCAGGATGTACGCCTCGCCCGCGGCCGAGATGATCGTGCTGTCGCCGCCGTCCTGCTGCCACGCGATGAGCGACGCGGCCTGGGAGGCGAGGATGTTCGCCCGCGCGACGAGCACCTGAACGCCGTCAACGATGGCGAAAAGCCGGAAGAGGTACGACCCGGTCGAGCCTCCCTGCACGTACGCCGAGAGGTTGTCGAAGGGCCCGCTCCCGAGCATGGCCACGATCTGCTGGGCGTTCGCCGTCGGGTTGACGGTCCCGGTGTTCGATTGGACTGACATGGTGCGCTCCTCGTGTCTCTGGGACCTTGCTCGGTCGATGATCCAGAGAACTGGCTGCACCTATTCAGCCGATTCTCGCTCTAGCTCGGCTACAAGGATATACGGGCGAATCCCTTCCAACAAGCGAGTCGAAAAATCGCTCGTTCGGTCGTCTGGCTATGGCCTAACCGGCGTTCTTCGTCCCGGGCTCCGTGTCCCAGGCGCCGCCCGCGAGCGGCTCCGGGTCCGGCCGGTAGTCCTTCTTCATGATGTGGAGCGTGTCGCGCCAGCGCGCCTCCCGGGCGCAGCCGGGCGAGCACACGCGGTAGCCGAGGAAGCTCCCGCCCATCGACCGGTCGATGTCGACCTCGACGCCGCACGCGTTGCAGAAGATCGTCGGTCGGCTCATTCGTGCTCCGGCCACGCGCACGAGGGGCACGCGCTCCGCGTGCGCTCCTGCCACTTGTGCCCGCGCGAGCACGAGTACTCCGTCGTGGTCGTGTTCGGGTCATGGCGGTGGTGGGCGCCTTCCTCGTCGTAAAACGTGCGCCCCATCGCCGCGGTCGTGAAGCTCGGGCCGATTTCCACGGTGCTCCTCTGCCCCTCGCCCCTGCACTTCTCGCAGATCATCGGGCGGCGCCCTTCGTGTCCACGGCGCGAAGCGCCTCCGCGGTCTTGTTCTCCGGGATCTGGACGCAGAGTTTGTCGAGGAGCGTCCTCGGCAGCACCGAGCGCAGGCCTCCCATCGCGTTGATCTCGCCGCCCGAGAAAGGGTTCCTGTGGAGGTCGTGGAGGAGCGCGCGCAGCTCGCGCACCTCGTCGTCGTCGAGCGTCACCGGCATCTCACCTCTCCTTGGTCGGGTGCGAGAACCCGAACCCGATATTGAACGGCAAGTAGACCCACCACGCCACGTCGCCTGCCGACTCCTTGCGATAGACCGTAAGGAGGGACCCGCGGCGCCAGCGCTTGATCCGCGCGTACGGGATGGTCGCGCCCCTCACCTCGAGAGTGTCCCAGCGCCAGGTCCACCACGGCTCGCGCTCGTCCGCGTCGTCAACGCTCATCCTCGACCTCGCCTGCGATCTCGATCGCGTCGATTGCGCCTTCGTTCGCCGCGCGCACTTCCTCGAGCGTCCGCTCGCCATTTTCGACGAGGCGCGCGAGGAGGGCGACGAGCTGGTGCGCGGCGCCGATGCACAGGGCCCTCGGCGCGTTGTGGAGGGCGTACTGCCCGCCGTTCGGCCCTGTCATCACCACGTAGAGGCCCCATTTGCCGTTCTGCTTGCCGAACCGAAGCTGGTTATCCTTGTCGATCTCCACCGTAGCTTCAACGCCGAGGTCGAGTCCCACGACGCGTCGCTCGAATTCGGCGAGCGACGTCGAGAGCGCCGAGCTTTCCCTCGAGAGGGCGGCGCCTAATACGCGGGCCTTCTCCCAGTCGAAGCGCGGCGTTTTCGCCTCCTCGTTCTGTGCGGGCGGCGCGCGGTCGATGGGGGCGCCGAACGCCCGTGCCACGTCCTCCCAGACGACATTGCCGTTGCCGCGCATCCTGTCGAGGAGCGCCTTCTCGCCGTCGGTCACGTCCGAGAGCGCCTCCTTCACGAGGTCGGCGCACACGGGCGCGTACTCCTCGGGCGCGCGGAACGCGTCCGTCATCTTCTTGCGGACGGTGGCCTCGAGATCCGGTCTTCCCTTGACGAACTCCACAACGATCTCTGCTGTCGCCGCCGTCATCGCTGCCCGACCTCGCGGCACTGGGTCGTGCTGTGCGTGATTGTGTGCGTCGCCTTGACGACGACCTCGTAGCGTCGGCCCGTCGAGACCTCCGTCAGGCAGATGACGGAGTCCTGCTGGAGCACGCGGTTGCGCGCGATGTCCTCGGCGACTTTCGCCGGGTCGAGGTCGAGGTTCGAGCCGGGTTCCGTCCTCCAGAGCGTGCCCCTCGAGCCGTCCGCGTTCGACGGGACGTTCCACGTGTTGATCGAGAAGAGCCAGTCGTGGGTCTTGGTCTTGTCCATCAGCGCTTGCTCCTGCCCTCGGCGAGGAGGACATTGCTGGTGGTTGCCGCCTCGGTCGCGGTGAGGAAGTCGAACATGACCTTGTTGTGCCGCGCGTCCGCGAGCGCGTTGTGCGCGTGCGACTCCTGCCTCGGGAGCCTCGGGTTACCGAGCGAGATGCAGCGCTGCTTGATGTCGAGGCAAATCTTGGGGAAGTGTTTCGGGAGATCGATCATCCGGCCGAAGAGCTGGCAGAGGATGACCCAGTCGTAGTCGCTGTAGTAGCCCCAGATCTCCGGCTTGTCGCCGCCCGGCTCGTCCTGGATGAACTCGGCGAGCATCTTCGCGATCTCGCTCCTCGGCCCGTAGACCTGCGCGCTGCCCGGCACGTCCATGCAGGCGTGGCACGAGTGAAGGTGCGGCAGGACGTTCTCCTTGAGCCAGTCGCTGACCGTCTCCTTGTCCCAGCCGTCGCCCGCGACCGCGTAGAACTCGCGCCCGTCGTCGCACACGACGCCGAGCGAGATCAGCTCGATGGGCCGGCCGTAGCCGGACTCGTGGAACTCGGCATCGATGAAGTAACGCGGCGTCATCTCTTGCTCCTGTCGCGCTTGCGGAGCAGCCGGTCGATCTCGGCCGCGATGAGCGCGCCAGCCTTGACGAGCAGGTCGAGCTTCTCCGCGTCCGTGGTCTTCTTGAGTGTCCCCATCCCCGTGGTCGGTCGCTTGTCGCCCCTCCGGTCCCACGGCCACGGGTCCACCCAGGTCTCCGAGAGGGCGTCCGCCTCATGGCGGTAGACGGCCTGCCCCGCAGCCGCCGCGTAGCAGACCGCCGCCATGGCGAGGCTGCCATCGTCGTGCTCGTCGTCGTGCGCGTCGTCGTAGCCCTCGTCCTTCTTCTGGCGCTCCCTCTCGAGGGCGATGCGCGCGACGCCGTCGAGGCTCTCACTCATGGCTGCGCGTCGCTCGTGATCTCGCGCCAGCGCTGCTCGCCGATCTCTTTCCTGAACTTCGCGATGTCGCCCTCCATCTTGCGGAGGCGCTCGCGCAGCTCGGCCGTGAGCTTCAGCTCCTTCTCGAGGTCCGCGCGCCGTCGCTCGATGTCGCGGGTGAGCGACTCCGACGAGGACTTGAGCCCAGCGATGGTCTTGTCGTGCTCCGCCGATTTCTTCGCGTGGGATTCCTCGTTCAACCTCATAGCCTCGACCAGCTCGGTGAGTTCCGCGATGCGGCTCCCGCCGTCTTTCACCATGTGGAACCGGAGGACCCTCAACGTGACGGGGACCTGTTTGGTGATCTGCGTCGGGTAGCTCGTGTTCGGCAGGATCTCCTGCGTGTTGATGAACTGCGTCGTCGAGACGTCCTCCTCGCGTATCTCGATCGTCCTGTAGCCGCGTTGGCTGTAATTCTCGACCTGGTTCGAGTCGACAACGACCTCGCAGCGTTCCACCCCCGCACTCTCTTTCTTGGGTTCCATTTTTCTTCCTCCGCGTCAGATGAGTTCCGCCATGAACCGGAAGCTGATCTCGCTCCCGTCCTCGAACGTCATGACCCAGTAGCCTTCCTCCGGCTCCCACATGAGCGACTCGACCTTCTTGCCCTTCGCTTCCTGCGAGATCTGGTCGCGCATCTCCTTGGTGTACGTCATCGGTCACGGCTCCCTGTCGCACGCCGGGCAGCCTGGGCAGTACGCGCGATGGTTCGGGTGGCTCGGGTCATGCGGGGCCCGCGCCTCTCGCACCATTTCCATCTCGTCGTCGGTGAACCCGTCATTCTCGAGTTCTGGGAAAAGCTCGACGAGGTCCGGCGCCGAATCCGGCACGGGCGCCTCGCACGTCCCTTCGGCCCACAAGATCATGCCCCTCTCGGTCGTTTCCATTGCTCAATCCTCCTCGCCGCCCCGAAACATCTCGCGTCCCTCGGCGCCGTTCCAGTGCATGCGTGTGTCCGACGGAAAGATCTTGTAGTAGTCGATCTCGTTGAAGCTCACGCGCTTGGTCCCGCTCTCGGTGCGCTCCATCCACGCGAGGAGCGCCTCGGGGCCGCTCACGCCGGTCGCCTCGTGGCAATCCGACCAGCACCCATCCATCCCGTCCCACACCCGAACGGTGAACGTGCCCACCTTGAAGTCGATGCGGTCCCCCATCACCTTGTTGTAGATCTCAGCGGCCTTGGCGAAGATGGGGTCGTCCTTGAGCGCGTCCACGACCACGTCGATCACGTCGTCCGCGGTGGCCTTCTCGTTCCAGCGCTCGCGGACGAGGTCCGCGGCGAACGCGGCCACCTTCTGCCGCATGTGGTGCCCGTTGCCGTCGATGAGGCCCGCGGTCTCGAGCGCCTCGAAGAACTGCGTCGTCTTGTAGACCTCGGTGGAGACGCGCGCGACGACCTCGTCAAGCGTCGGTTTCTTCGCTGCACCGCCCATCAGCCCATCACCCTGAACTGCATGCCCGGCTGCACGGTCCCCGTACCCCTGCAGATCGGGCACGTCACTCCGGCCGGCAGGATGTCCGTGCGCTCCGTCCGCCCGCTGCCGTCGCAGGCCTCGCAACGGCCAGCCTTCGGCGGGCCCGCCATGTGGAGCGGCGCGCCGGACTCGCGGTCGCGCGCGCGGCGGAGCGCCTCGCGCAGCTCGATGACGTCGGTGCCGTCGTACCGGAGCACATTCGGGTGCGCCTGCGCGCCGTCCTTCTTGAACCCCTCGTTCCACGGGTGGGCCACCGAGATGACGAGGCCCCGCGGGCGGTTCGCGAGCCACGCGAGGAAATACGGCGGGAAATCATCCACGAGCACCCGGCCGTAGACGATGCTCTTGTCGCCGGTGACGGTGACCGTCGCGTCGGGCAGGTGCTCGCGCGACCACTCGAGCTTCTCACCCCAGGCCGCGCCGTTCTTCTGCGGGCCCTTCGTGAGCACGTGGAGCTTGAAGCCCGCCCGGCGAAGCTCATCCACCACCTCGAAACCGAGCGGGATCTTCTCGAGATTCCGCCAGAAGCCAGGCTGGCGCTGGACGAGCTTGCGGCGCGCCTCGATGTACGCGGGCTCGGCCCCGTTCGTGTAACGGTCGGCGTACGCCGGCTCGTTCGGCGCCTCGAGCGAGCGCATGACCTCGCGAAGCGCCTTGTCGTAATCCGCCACCGTGCTGTCGAGGTCGATGAGCGCGATGGGATCGCTCTTCGACTCTGGCTTGCTGGCGAGGTCTTCCGGGAAAAGGCGGACCTTTCGCTCCGTCACTTCGGCCTCCCGAGCACCGCGTCGTCGCCCACCGTGATGACGTGGGTCACCGTTCCCTGCGGCGCGGCGTCGTGGTGGGTATCGGCGATATGTACGGCCTCGGCGCGCGTGCCGCCGTTGTCCTTGGAGAGCTGGCGCGCCCACCCTTCGGCGCCCGCGATCGAGCCGCGATAGTCGTGCACCCGGGCCCGTCCCTGGTTGTCCGTGTATCGGATCTGGTAACCCATCAACGCCTCTCCTTCTTCGTCTCGTTCTTGGCTTCGCGCTCGAGGAGGTCGGCGAGGAAATCCATCGCCACGAAATCCCCCAGGTTCGTGTCTCCCGGTTCGTAGTCGTCCGGCGACCCGCTGCGCTCGTGGAAGGTTTTCATGAGCGCGTCGGCCTCCTTCGCGGTCATCTTCCCATCCTCCACGAGGTCGAAGTCGTTACAGCCGTAGTTGCCGAACTCTTCGGCCGCCATTCGAAGGAGCGCGCTGGCGAGCTTCTTCTCCGCCGGCGTCAAGACTTGCCTCCCCTCGTGAAGTCGCGGAGCCGGCGCGCGATCGCGACGATGGTCTCGCCGCGCTCGACCGGCACGCCGAGCAGGTCCGTCGCCAGCGCGAGCTTCTGGTCGTTCCGCTTCTTGACCTCCGGGTCGCCGGGCATGTTGACCCACGTGCCCGTGCTCCCCTTGCGGACGCGGTGCGGGCCTTCGCCCATCTCGAGGAAGTCGCCGACGGTGGACTCGTCCGTCACGAGGGCGCTCTTCCTGCCGAGCGCCTCGCACACGTCCTCGACGTAGTCCTTCAGCTCCTTGGTCGCGGACTGCTTGGCCATGCGGATGCCCATCACTTCCTCGCCACCGCCACGGGCGCGGTGGAGACGCCTTTCTCGTGCCAGGCCCTCCAGCGAAGAAGCTCGCGGGCCATGGCGACGCGCTCGTGAAACGCAAACGGACCGCCGTTCGCGATGCTGCGGAGGCGTTCCTCCGTCACGAGGTACTTGATGTCGGGCATCGCCTCCTCGGCCGTGACCCCCGCCTCCCACTTGCCGTAGCGAACGAACCCGCGGATCGAGATGTCCTCGTCGAGGTCCGGCCAGTGCACGCCCGTGCCGCCGCCAATCAGCTCGTACTTGCCCAGCTCCGCGTGAGTCGCGCGCGCAAGCCGCTCGAAATGGCGCGTCGACATGAGGAGCGAGCTGCCGCTCCGCATGCGGACGCGGAGGACGTCCTGGTCGTTGGCCCGGGCGACGAGCGTGACATCCGCGATGAGAAGCTCGTCGCAGGTGCACGCGACCGAGTAGGGGTTGCCGCCGCCGCGCGCGGCGTGCGTCATCGCGCAGTCCTCGGTGTGGTCGCGCTCGGTGCCCGAGCGGAGGGTAGCGTCGCCCCCGCCGCTCACTTGGTCTCCGCGGGAGTCGGAATCGCCTCCGCGGGTTTCGCGTCCGGCGGCGCGGGCGGCGGCGCTGCGGCTTGGCGCTTCGCCGCGTCCATCTTGCCGAGCGCGCCGAGCCCCTTCGGCTTGTCGTCCCTCTTCATCCCTTTCTGCTCGCGCCTCACCTTGTCCTCGATGAGCTGGTCCTCGTGGTACTGCGTCTCGTTGTGGATCCAGTCCTCCGCCTCCTTCACGAGCTTGGCGAGGACCTCGCCCACGCGGGCGATCTCGATCTTGCCGCGCCCGCGCGCGTAGATCGGGATGCTCATCCCGACGGTCCCGTCCTGGCGCCTGCGGCCGGCCGTGATGTTGTACTTGGGCACGTAGTCGCCCGAGCGCGACACGCGGACGCACAGCTCGAGCTGCCCGACGCTTGCCTTGAATTCCTTGCAGTTCGTCCACGCCGGCCTCTCGCGGCGGTCGTCCCGGCCCTGCGCCTTCTCTTGCTCGCTCATGTCGTCATCCTCGCTTCCCGGCGTCGTTCGCCGCCTTGCCCCTCAGGTGCTCCCGGTACGCCCTATGGACGAACTGCCGCACGTAGTCGGACGCGCTGATCCCGTCGGCGGCGGCGAGCGCCTTGAGCATGGCGAACTCGGGCTTCGCCATCATCATGTTGAAGCGGTGGCTGCGCGCGGTCTTTGGCACGGGTCAAGGATATATACGTTCGATCGCCACGCGTCAACCGGGGACGGCGCTCAGACGGCGAGCCCGTCGCACGACTCGTATTTGACGTGCGAGCCGGTCACGAACCCGTGCACGTGCGGCGCGCCGCGCTTCGCGAGCGACCCGCATTTTGGGCAAGCCGTCACGGGGAACCTACTCTCGAGTTCAAGGGTGCGCGCCTCCGAGGTCCTCGCGCGAGCCTCCGCCGCCGCGAGCTTGTCCGCGAGCTGCGCCTCGCGATGCTTGACGACGCCGAGGCAGTTCTGGGCCGTGTGGGGGCCGCGCTCGTCGACGGTCCCGCACTCCGCGCACGGGGCGGCGCTCATGGGATCCTGCGGCCGGCGGCGTGGAGCTTCTGCTTCGTGTTCTCGAGCCACGCGTCCACGTCTTGCGCGACGACGGCGTCCCCGTCCGGGACGTCGTTGATCTTGCAGAGCACGCTCGCGAGGATCGCCTTCGAGAAGGGCTTGTCGAGCGGGGCGTTCATGAAGAAGTAGACGAGGTCCTCCAGATCGGCCATCCCCACGCGCATCGGTCAGTCCTCCGGGTCGAAGTTCATGAGCTTCTTCTTCAGCGTCTCGGAGTACATCGAGTTCGACGTCGTGAACTGGTGTGTCCAGTCCCAAGTGTCGTTGACGAGATTTCGGACCTGATCCGCGCTGAGATCGATCGTGTCGCCCGTGTGAAGCTCGAGCGCGTTGATGGCCGTGTCGTACACCGTCGTGTAGTCGAGCGGCGCCGCGAGCGAGAAGGTGAGCGCGACGACCTTGCCCTCGCGGAGCGCCGCGAGCTTCTTCTCGACGACCTTCTTCGCCTGGTCGACGTAGGCCGTCCGGGCCTCGGCGACGATCGTCTTGTGCTCCTCGCGGTTCTTCTTGAGGGTCTCCAGGATCTCTTTCTTGTTCGCGGTTATCGACAGTCCGTAAAGCGCGTTCATCGTTCACCTCTTCTTGTTCAACTCGGCGATCTTGTTGAGCAGCGACCGTATCTCCGCGTCGCGCGCCTCGACCTGGCGCACGAGGCAGTCCGTGAGTTCATCCCAAGCCGCATTCAGCTCGTCGATCGCGGTTGCGATCTCGCTGCGGTCGGGGCCGCCCTCCCTGCAGAGGACCTTCGTCATGCGGTGTTTGGCCGCGAGGAGGGCGCCGTCGTAGTCCACCATCTACCGCTCGTCCTTCTTGTCCCGCCATTCGCAGACGAGCACGGGCCCGTCCTTCCCCTGGGCGGCGTAGGCGTTCCAGAGCTTCTGGGGCGTCGAGACCTTCGGCGCGCTGCTACCGCACCATTCCCACTCGTCGCAGAACGGCCCGAAGGCGCTCGTGCAAACCTTCATCGGCACGACGGTGAACATCGGGCTCTCGCCGTGGAGCGGGCCCGGGTCTTTGGCTGCAGGGGCTTGCGCGTTCTCACGGTGGCACGTCGTGGCCGTGACCGCCGTGACGAACCCGAAGACCACGACGAAGACGAACGCGCCGATCTTCGCGAACCTGTCGTTCATGGCCCGACCCTCTTTTTGGCTGCGAGCGCCCTCGCCGCGCTCCGCATCCGGGAGCGACTGAGGCCCAGCGTCTGGTACGCTCCCCTCAGCTCGCGCATCGCGTTCGCGTCGCCGGCGAAGCGCCGGCAGTGGTTGTTCACGCCGCGCTGGAGCGCGAGCAGGCTCTTCTTCACGTTCTCGAGGGCGTTCGGCTCGTCCCGCCTCTCGAGCCCGAGGAGCACCGCCGCGGCGAGCCAGAACACGTTCTCCAGCGACTTCACCATCTCCGCCTCGCGCTTCGTGAGCGGCCAGATCTTCGAGCGCTTCTTCACGCGGCCTTCCTCCTGCGGAGCGGCAGCACGAACCTCGGCTTGAAGTGCTCAGGCTTGCCCGACTCGTTCACGACGCTCTCGAGCTGCGCCCCGAGGGCGACGAGCTGCTCGAAGTGCCGCTTGCCGAGCACCTGCTCCATGTCGGCGCGCGTCGTGCTCTTCTTCGCAAGTAGCATGGAGACGACCTTGAAGAACGCCCCGCCGTGGGAGCCGAGGACGTGCCGCGCCATCCGGTACCCTTCGTTCAGGTTCTCGGCGACGGCGGCTGGTGGCCTGGTCTTGAACGCCTTCCCGAGGTCGGGCGCGCGGCCCGGCGTCTCGCCGAGGCGCTGCCACGGGATGTGCTCGGCCGCGCCCTTGGCGACCAGGCCCTCGGCGATCTCGAGCGCCTGGAGGAGGTCGCGCTCGGAGCCCGTCGAGCGCCAGCGCGAGTAGACGAGCGCCTCGGCTGCCACGCCCGCGAGAGCGATGACCATCTTGCACCAGTCGCCCGAGGACCAGTAGGTCCTGTAGTAGGTGTAGTTCACAAAGCCGCCGTCCCATCCCGCGCCGCGGTCCTTCGCCTCGATCGTCGCGATTGTGACCTCGGAGACCAGCGTGCAGCACCACGCCGCGACGGCGTGCCCCGCCTCGTGGACCGCGAGCCGGCACTCCGCGGTGTCGACGGACGCGGCCCCCGGCACGCGCAGCTCGTGGGGGATCGCGGCGCCCGCGAAGACTCGGCGCCAGAGCACGACCGCGGGGATCGCGAGGGCCGCCGCCAGCGCGAGGAGCAGCAGGCCGCTAACCATCGATCTGTGTCCTCACTTTAGACCTTCGCTCCCGGGGACGAGATTGTCGAGGATGCGGGCCGCCTCCGCTTTCATCTCGTCGTCCTTCGTTTGTTCTGGCGCCCCGACGATGAGCGCGAGGTCGTCGAAGAACTCCGCGGCCTCGAACTTCGCCATCACGGTCCCCGAGCCGTCGGGCCTCACCGAGAGGATGCCGAAGTGCACCGCCCCGTCCGCCGCCGCGAGCTTGACCGCGTGCCTCATGAAGGGCAGCGCCTTCTTCATCTTGTCGATGGCGGTCTCGCGCCTCTTCTCCTCCTCGAGCTGCTTGGGGGGCACGAGACGCGTGATGGACGTGCTTCCCACCCGCGTCACGACGGGCACGCAGTCGCAGGCGATCATCATCGAGACCCCAGCCGGCTTGTGCGGCGCCTGGATGTGGCGGTACTCGGCGCCGCACCCCGCGCAGTGCGTCGCCGGGGCAGGGATCTCGACGTGGAAGTCCGCCTCGTCGCTCATCTGGCTTACTCGGGTGCTTCGGCGTCGGCGTCGGGCTTGTCCTTGCTGTTCTTCTCGAGCGTCCCCGGCGCGGCGTCGCTCTCCGCGCTCTCGCCGTCCTTCGGCGACGTGACCCGCCGTGGGGTCTCGTATTGGATGACGCTCACCGGGGCGGACGGGGACGTGCGCGCCGCCACCGCCACCGCGTCCGGCACGGACGGCGTCGGGAACTGGTCCGTCATCACGCCGCGCATGTCGGACCCGGGCGACGCGCCGTTCGCGCGCGCGGCCTCCGACGCCACGTGGCGCATGAACTCGTTCTGGCGCCAGCGCGCCTCCTCGGGCGTCTCGAGGTTCAGGCCGAAGAGCGCCGCGACGCGCTTCATGCAGCGATCGCAGAGCGTCGCGGCCCAGCGCTCGTCCTCGGCGCTCTCGGGCGTCGCGCCCGCGCCGGGCGGCAGGCCGTAGAGTGGATGCGAGCCCGAGACCGTGGCAAAACGGCTGCCCCGCATCACAAGTTCGATGGAGCATCGAGGTCTACGCCATGCGACTGATTCCTCTTCGGACTTCATGCCGCAGAAATCGCACTGGAACCGGATCGTCTCCATTTCGCTGTTCTCTCTTTCGCTCGTGTGTATTGTCAGTGGAGCAGGCCGTGGGCCTCGGCGTAGCGCCGCCGCTCCTTGCGCGGCACCGTGTGCGGGATGTCTTTCTCGCGCATCAGCGTCGTGATGTTCGCCGTCGCCCAGAACTCCTCGCGCGTCTCCTCGCTCGCCTCGAGCCAGAGCTTCTGCGTGAGGAGGATGTCGCCGGCCGGCACGCCCGACGGCTGGATGCAGAACGAGCGGATGATGGATCCCCGCTCGTCGATCTGCTTGACGTTGCCATGGCTCCCGCGGTCGATACGGTAGCGCTCCTTCTTGCCGGCCTTGCCCTCGATCTCGACGTAGAAGCACTTCTTCTTCTCGAGGTCCTCGATCTGCTGCGGCGAGAGGCAGAGCCGGAGGAGGTCCTCCGCACGCTTCTCCGCGGCAAGGGCCGCTGCCGCGCGCTTCTCCGCCTCCTCGCGCGCCTTCTTCTCCTGCTCGAGGGCCGCGAGAAGCTCGGCCTCGGAGAGCTTGCGGCGCGAGTAGCGCTGGATCTCGGCGGCGCGCGCGCCCGCCTCGTGGATGCGCTCGTAGCGGTCGTTCCACACGTTCCACGCGAAGTGGTTGATCGTGGCAGCCGTCCCGTATCCTTGCGCGCCCTCTCCCCTGCCATCCGCACCATCCCCTCCGGGCCATCGACGAGAGGGCCGCTTCCGAACTTTATGCCGCTCGGCGCCCAACCGATCTTCTTCACGAACGGCTCGGCGATCTCGCGCCGCCATCCCCTGCCCACGGGCATCTCGGGAAAGGGCCCCGGGTCGTAACTTGGTCGCTCAGCGGGCGGCACCACGCGCAAGTGGCCACGTGACTAAAAGTACAATTCGGGCACGTAGTCATGTGGTACTGGGTGTTCTGTAGGGGCCGGCTAGCGGCGCGCCGCGCACGTTCGTGAACGTGACCGTGACCGCACCGATTCCGACCGTCGCACCGCTGTGCATGGCCATCCATTGAGCCTTCGAACCACCGTGGGCACCCTCGCTCACCTTCGTGATGGAGATGCCGTGCTTGTTCTCGAGCCACATCATCACGGCCTGCTCAATCTCACCCTGATCGATCTTGACGTCCATCCAATCTCCTTTCTGCTCAATTCTCACTGCGGCGCACCCTCGTCTTTCGTCTCGCGCGGCTCACGAAGCTTCAAGCCTTCTCCACAGAACTCCGAGACCGCCTTGCTGAGATTCAGCCCCCAGCGGTGATATACGTGACGTTGAACGGCCAGCCGGTGGCCTCGTACTTGGTCACGCAGTGGTTGCAGCCGGTCCCGCCCGTGAGCGTGTAGACCGCGTTCCATTCTCTCCAGGCGTCCGCGTTCATGCCTTGGGCCTCCATGGTGATGATGTTCGTCGTCGTGCTCGCCGCGCTCGTCGTGATCGTCTGGGCGATGATGAGCGCCTGCCCGTAGCCGGTCCCGCCGTCAACCTCAATCCACTGGTAGCCGACGCCGGCGCCGGCGTTGATCGGCTGCGCGCCGTGAATGGGCTCTGCCACCTGGCCGCCGACGAGGGGCATGATCAGCCGCCCGCTTGGGGCTTCGTGAAGATGATGCGCTCGGCGTCGGGGTCGAACTCCTTCATCTGCTCGCCGGGCTCGCCCGCCTTGCCGACGACGCGGAAGGCCGTGTAGCCCCTCTTCTTCATGTCGTTGAAGTTGCGGCGGGCGTTCTCGATCTCCTCCTCATTGTCCTTCGACCACATGATCTTGGTGTCGCCGGTCTCGTCGGTGATCGCCATCCAGTGCTTGCCGTCGAACGGCGTCGTCATCGCTTCGTGGATCAGCTCCGATGCCATGGGTGCTCTCTCTTTCTCTCTCTTGTTGTTTTCAGCGCCTAGTCGCCGCGGACGAACCGCTTCGGGATCCGGATGATGACGGGGACGGCCCAGTGGTCGTCCTCATCCTCGACGTCGCCGATGGTCTTCAGGAACCCGCCGCCGGTCTCGGCCTCGAGCCCCGCGCGCTCCGCGTGGCGCTCGATCGCGCCGTGGATCTTGTTGCGCTCGTCGAAGGTCATCGTGCGGCCCTCGACGGTGTGCTTGGGGGGCGCCATCGCGAATGGCAAACGTAGTCCACGCGGCGCCGGATCGTCAACGGCAATATGACGGCATTCATGCAGCGACCCCGATGGGCAGTCTGCCCTTGAAGTCCTCGTCCACGTAGTCGTAGTCGATCGTGACCTTGGTGCCCGCGCCGTCGTCGAGCACGACCTCGAACGGCCGGCCCTGCTGGACCGCGTAGCCGCAGAGGGGCTCGAGCCCGCTCGGCCCGTCGCGGAGCTGGGAGCACGAGTGCCAGTAAAGCATCGAGGGCAGGGCGTAGAGCGTCGCGCTCGTCAGCATCGAGCCCTCCCCGACGTAGAGGGCCGGCAGGTACTTCGCCCCCCACATCGTGTGGCCGTGCGTGCTCACGTGCGCCACGACCTCGCTCTCCGTGCCGCCCGGGCCTTCGAGGTCGAAAACGCAGTGCACGCCGACCGGGATCGCGAGCGCCTCGAGCCGCGCGAGGTCGCGCTCCGCGTCCGCGAGGCCGCCGGCCGCCGACGGCGTCCAGCCCGCGGCGTGGGCGTAGTTCACGAAATACAGCTCGAGCCCGCTCGTGAGGATGGCGTCGCGCTCGGTCGGCGAGAGGCCCGAGAGGTAGCGCCAGACGCCGCGGATGCCGCTCGACTTGAGCAGCGCGCAAGCTACCGGCGTGAGCACCTGGTCGGTGTCGCAGTAGAGCGCGTTCGGCGTGGCGGTGACGAGCCTCATCGCATGACCTTTCCCCTGAGGAAAGCCTCGAACGTGCTCGGCGACGGCGAGATGTTCCGCACCATCAACGTAAGGAGGATGCCCGGGGTCACCGCATCGATCCCGAGCGTGATGCCGACGGCGTACTCCGTGAACGCCGTCATCGGGATCGGGCCAAAGCTGAACTGACTCATGGTGCCGACGCGGAGGTCGCAGAGCACGAACACCGGCGCGATTCTCGGGCTGACGAGGAGGTGCGTCCCCTGGAAGTACGCCTGCGGCGCTGCTTGGAAGACCCTCGTCTCGTCGGAGTCAATCACCACGGGACCGAACTTGATCGCGTCCTCGAACACCGCTTGCGGTGGCCGGGCGTCCAGGCCGTAGCGGTCAGGGACCGTTCCCTCGTACGACCCCCCGAAAGTCGAGTAAGGGCGTGAGCGCGCCGCGATCGGGGCACTCTCGAAACGCCCGCCGGCGAAGGGAATCGACTTGCTGCGGGTCTCGGCCCGAGCCTTCCTCCTCGCCCCCTCGATCTTCCGCTTGATCTCCTCGCGCTCCGCGAGGAACTTCGCGCAGTCGTCCCACGGGTGCTTCTTCACCTTCTCGGTGAGGAGGACGAAGTCGGTCATGTGCCCGAGGTCGCTCACAGCCTCACCGGAGGGGTCGCAACCGTACTTCTTGGCGTCCTCCGCCAGGAGCGCGAGCAGGCGCTCCTTGGGCATGCCGCCCGCGTCGTACTCGAAGTCGTCGAGGATGCGCGGCCTGCGCGCCCGCATCGCGTCCGCCCGCGCGCGCTCCTGGCAGCGCGGCGCCGGGCAGTAGTCGCGGTCCATCGCCCCGAGGCGTTCCCCGCACGACTTGCAGAAGCTCGGCAGCGTCATCACCCGCACCCTTCCTTCAGCCCGCCCTCCACGACCTCGAGCCTTCGCCCGGCCGCCGGCTCGTCGTCGATCGTGAACCCGACCTCGTCGCACTCGGGGCACAAGACCCACGTCCGCGGCCGGACGGCCCCGGCGATCACGAGCATCACCATGGCCCGCGTGTGGACCGCGCAGTGAGGGCAGCGGCGCTCAATGGTTATCATTTCTCACCCATTGAGGAAACTCCGCGCGTACCACGTCTTGAGCAGGGTCACGCGCCAGTGGGTCGCGTCGCCGTCCGGCCCGACGACGCGGCACGTCCTGTCCCCGGTGAGGTCGAGCCGCTCCGCGGCCTCCCGCGCCGCAACGCTCGGGAACATCGCATCCACCACCTCGTCGGTTTTGTTCTCGAACGACACGCGGAAAAGCATGGCCCCGACCTCTTTCTTCTTTTGCCCGCGCCCCAACCTATTTGAGACTCGGTGCGAAGATGATAATCCACGCCACGACGACGGCCAAGAAAACGGCGAGGACGATCCCGAGCGCTTCTTTTTGCAGGAAAGCCTTCATCCCGGCGCCCGCGGTCCCTTCAGCGCTCGCACCTCCTCGAGAAGCTCCGTGCAGCGGGCCTGCACCCGGGACAGGCTGTCGAGCGCGATGGCCTTCTCGTTCTCCGAGCGCGCGAGCGCGCTCCGGAGGCTCTTGTTCTCCGCGCGGAGGTGCTCGGGGCCCTCGCTCGCGAGGTAGGCGCGAAGCTCGTCGCGCTCGCGGGTGAGTTCGTCGAGGCAGCCCGCGAAGTTGTGCGCGAGGTCGGGGGTAGCGGCTGCGTAGTCAGCCCCGCACCGCGCGCACCTGATCGTCACCACGGAGACCTCCACGGGCGCCCGAGGATCTCGAGCGCGAACGGCACATGCTCGCTCGTGAGCCCCGAGTGGAACGCGGTCTTCACGTGGCGGTCCTCGTGCGGCGCGATGTCGGAGTCGTCGTCGAGCACGACGAACGACTCGATGTCGACCAGCTCGCTCCACGCCCTCAGCCACGCGTCGATCTCGTGGCCTCGGCCCTTCGCGACGATGAGCACGTTCTTGGCCTCCTCCTCGCTCAGGCTCATGCCCTGCTCGGCGAACGCGGTCGCGAGCTTGCCGTTCGCGATCTCGTGCGGCAGCGGCGTCGCGTCCCGCACGACCGCGGTGCATCCGGCCGCGCGGAGCAGATCCTTCAGCTCGCCGAGCGTGTGGCCGTAGCGCCAGGATGACGAGACCACGATCACGGCGTCGGTCCTGCCGCAGATGTGGTTCACGTGCGCGATGGCCTTCGGGTCGAGCCCGGCGACGCCGGTCCTGCCCTGCAGCCGCTCCTCCAGCATGAAGCGGTGCGAGTTGAGCACGCCGTCGAAGTCGAGGAACACGACCTTCATCGGAGCGGCTCTAGCCCTTTGATGATGTCGGGCGCGGCGCTCTTAAACGTCGGCCAGAGGCCGACGGCCGTCACCGAACCAGGCGCGACTTGTTTGAGCCCGATGTCTACCACCGTGACGATGTTTGGCAGCTTGCGGACTTCGCCGAACTCCGCATCGTTGGCACCGAGCACGATCTTGCCGTAATCGGAGTCGAGCCACGCGAGTATCGTCTGGCAATCGTCGTAGTCGCTGCCCTCGCGCCGGTCGAACCTGCGCCGGTACTCTTGCATCAGGAGCTGCGCGGCATGGCCGCACGTCGCGCCGACTTTCCCGATGCCCATTTTGAGGGTCTTCGGGATCACGATGTACATGACGAGCTTGCCCATCTCGCCGTAGAGCGACGAGGTCTTCAGCTTCGTCGGGCTGTCGTTGCTCATCGCTTCTCGAACGCTTTCCCGAAGACGCCGAGCATCCAGTCGGTGATGAGGTTTTCGCCCGCGCGCTGGACCTCGGCGCGCGTGAACTCGACCGGCTCCTCGCCCTCGCGGAGCACGAACCGCGTGCTCGGGGCGAACGAGGCGAGGCCGGCGCCGACGAGCGCGAGCATCGCCTCGGAGTCGAGGTGCTCCATCTTCCCCTCGCCCGCGTGCTTCTTCAGGACGTGCGTGAACCTGTCCGAGAGCGCGCGCGCCTTCGCGAGCGAGGCTTGCTCCTTCTCGAGCGCCCTCTTGCCCCGGGGTCGCGCGCGCTTCTTCGCGGGCTTCCTCAGGGCGGCCATCGTGGACTCGCAGTGATGCTTCTCGCCCGCGCCGGGGCAGCCCGCGGTTCCGTGACAGCACTTCATAGATTCTTCTCGCCCCACCACGTCATGACGACGAAACGGCCGACGTCGCCCTTCTTCTTGAGCTTGTTCTTCTTGTGGAGCACGCTCTTCGGCGCCCACACTTGCCCGACCCTGCCGTCGCGGAGCTTGCCCTCCACGAGGATGGCCTTCGCCGTCGTCCGGATGCACGTCATCCGGCCCACGTCGAACGGCTCGCCGCCCTTGGCGAAGTCGCTGTCTTCACTCACGACGCCCATCGGCGGCCTCCCTCTCTCCGGCGCGCCGGAGGTTCGTCGCGCGGAGCGTCTCTAGCGCGATGCGGATCGCTTCGAGGCTGTCCTCGTTCTGCCGGGTTTTTCCGCCGAGCGCGCGGTGGGCGTCGAGGATCGAGAAGACGTCCCGCATCGCCTGCTCGTAGCCCTCGTGGTTCTGGCTCACGGCTGCGTCCTCCGCTCGAACGTCATGAACTCGACGTTGGGCGACTCGGCCGCCGGCTCCGCGTGCACGCAGCGCCAGACCCAGGGGTTCGGGTGGAGGCCCGGGAAAAAGACCAGCCCCTCGCCGCCGAACGCGAGCGCCTTCTCGCTGTCGTTCACGACGTACGTGATCTCGAGCTTCGTCGCGAGCGGCAGCGCGAGCGCGTAGATCTCGGCCCCGCCGACGACGAACGGCGACTCGTCGATGCGGTAGGCCGTCTCGAGCGCGTCCTCGAAGGACCGGCAGATCACGATCCCCGTCGCCGGTGCCATGATGCGGACGCCGCCGTCGTCCGCGCCGGAGGCGGGCTTCTCCGCGAAAGCCAAGGTGCGCGAGATCACGATGTTGGCCCGGTTCGGCAGCGGTTTGCCGATCGACTCGTGGGTCTTTCGGCCCATCACGATCGCGTGGCCCGTCGTGAGCCGCTTGAACCGCCTCAGGTCCTCGGGCAGGTGCCAGGGGATCTTGCCGTCCTTGCCGATCACGCCGGCCGGCGTCATCGCGGCGATGAGGGTGAGCGGCCTCATCTCTTGCTCCGCGCCTTCGCTTCCGCCGCGTGGCCGGCGTCGGGGATCGGGTTCGGGCAGCCGAACCATTTCACGTGCATCGGGTGGCCGCAGGTCTTGCAGCGCGTCCGCGCCCGCTTGCCTTTGAGCGAGTGGTCGAGGATCGACACGAGGTAGACGAGCCTCTTGTCGAGCATGCGCTGCTTGTTCGGCGCGAGCTTCCGGAATTTCCGGAGCACGTCCTTCACTTCTTTCTGCTTGTGCGTGAGGAGCCAGACGACCGCGTCCTCGATCTCGCGCTTCGTGATCTTCGGCTTGCTCACGGCAGCTCCCAGCTCTCGACCACGCGGCGCGCGGCCGGGACGACGATCTCGCCCTTGATGACGACGCTCTTGCCGTCCCAGTACTGCGGGTCGCTGCCCGGGATCGCCGCGCAGAACTTCGGCGCCGGCTCGCCGAGTTCCGTCCTCCGGCCAAGCTCGGCCACAAGCTCCTCCTTCGTGTACGCGTGCACGCTGACGTCGCCGTCCTCGCTGCACGAGATCTTGAAGTACTCGCTCACCGGGTCCTCGGCTTCGGCGGGGGCTCTTCGCCCTCCTTGTAGACGGTGTTCGGGAGAAGCTCCCAGCCGTCCTCGGAGCCCTTCCAGTCGGGGTCCCCGATCATCCATTGCCATACGCGCCCTTTCTGGTCGAGCCCGTAGAGCACGTCCGTCATGGCGTACTCGTCCGCCGCCCGGCCGAACGCGTGCGACGCCGCCGTGATGATCTGCACGAACGGCGGCACCACCAGTTCCTCGCTCCTGTCCTCGCTCATCGATCCTGTTCTCCTTCTTTTCTCTCTTCGCGCAGCTTGAGGTCTTCCCCGCAGAACTCCGCGACGGCCTTCGTGAGGTTCACGCCGTAGCGGAAGAACTTCAAGACCTCGGGGTGCACGCAGAACGGCGACATGTCCATGTCCATCGAGCAGTGCTTGCAGCTCGAGCACTGCCCGGGCTCCGTCCACGCCTTGCTCATGTCTCTGCTCCCCGGTCGAAGAGGGGGCCGTTCGGGTTCGGCGGCGGTGGCGGGACCGCGGTCTTGTCCTCGGACAACTCCATCGCCTCGAGCAGCCGCTCCTTCTTCTCGAGGATGATCGCCACGCGCTCGTCGATGGGGTGCAGGGCGTTCAGGATGGTGACGATCACGCCGCGGGTCTGCGAGATGCGCACGAGCCGGTCCTCGGCCTGGAGGTTGTTCGCCGGCACGAAGTCCCGGTCGAGGAAGAGCACGTTCGCGGCCCTCGTGAGCGTGACCCCCACGCCCATCGCGCCGATGGTGCCCGCGAGCCCGCGGAGCTGGCCCTTCTGGAACTGCTCCACGAGCGCCGCGCGCTCGCCGTCCGGCGTGCCGCCCGTGATGCACGCCCAGCCCCTGCGCGCGCCGAGCGCCTCGACCGGGTCCCGGTGGTACGAGAACGCGACGACGGGCTCGGCGTTCTCCTCGTACTCCCTCACGAGCTTGAGGAGCGTCTCGAGCTTCAGCGCCGCAAGCTCCTTGCGGAGCATCGAGAGCGCCCCGCCCACGGCGCACTCCGCGAGCACCTTGTCGTCGGACCACTCCCGGAAGAGCAGGAGCAGGTTGTCCGTGAGCATCGCGTCCTTCGAGAGCATCCGCTTCGGGATGGCGACGTCCACGTAGCGGCGCGTCTTCTTCGGCAGGTCCGGCAGGACGTCGTCGCGCATGCGCCGGAGCATCACCGAGCCTAGGTGGTCCCGCGCCGCGGGCGTCGGGTCGCCGGTCCACTCGTACCCGCGGGCCTGGCCCCCGACGACGAGCTTCCGCCCCCCGAACATCTCGAGGAACGCGTTCCAGCCCCCGAAGGTGTCCCACGCGCCGTCGTCGAACTTCCCGGTCTGCCCGGGGAAGAGCTGGCAGAGCGACCAGATCTCGGGCGGCTCGTTGAGGAGCGGCGTCCCCGTCAGGATCCACACGCTCGATCCGCGCCCGGCGTCGCCCGCGGCGCACGCCGCCGCGATGGTCCGCACCGCGATGGTCCGCTGCGCGTTCTTGTTCTTGCAGTAGTGCCCCTCGTCGACCACGAGCTGCACGGGGTGCTTGGGAGCCTCGCCGACCCACACCCACTCCGGCCACGCGTTGCCCTGCTGCGCGAACTTGCGCGCCGCGATGGTGCCGTCGGGCTTCGCGCATTTGCCGCCGCGCCCGGGGTCGCATTTGTCCGTCCAGGCGACCTGCTTGCCGGCGAGCGCCGCCATCTCCTCGTCGTCGAGCGGCACGACCGAGAGCGCCCCGCACCACGGGCACCGCGAGCGCCTCTCGAGCTTCTCGTACGGGAGCTTCGGGTACGTCACGATGATCGCTTCGCCGGGCTCGGGGAAGACGGGGTACGGCTCCTTCCAGATCCGGACCGCGAGGTCCTTGCGCCAGCGCGTGGCTTCCTTGAGCCAGTTGTTGCACACGACGGAGGGGACCACGATCAGCGCGCCCTTTTTCGGGTCGAGCGCGGAGAGGGCCTGCGGCGTCTTGCCGGTGCCCATCTGGTCGGCCAGGATCGCGCGCCGGCGCGAGTGCAGGTACTCGGCCCCGACGCGCTGGTACGGGTAGAGGTCTTGGGCCTTGCACCGCCACGCCGACGCCGCGATGACCTTCGGCACGTCGCTCTTGGCGCGCAGCTCGACGCCGCGTTTCTGGAGCGCCCCGCACGCCGAGAGGGCCGCGTCGAGCCTGACGATGTAGGCGGCCGGTTTCCCGGCCCGCAGGCCGTAGGGCCCGAGCAGCCGCCGGAAGAGCCCCGGGCTGCCGGAGAGCGGCGTGAAGCGCGCGAGCTTCTCGCCGCCTTGACCCGCCCCAAGCTCGACGCGGACCACGGCCATGCTCAGAGCGTCTTGCCGCCGTGCTTGAACGGCCGCGTCCGGTTGAACTCCATCTTCTGGCGCACCGCCCGGCCGATGTCGATGCCGTGCTCCCCTGCGAAGTCGAGGCAGCGGATGATGATGTCGGCGATCTCGCTCGGCACGCCCACGGGCTTGTGGAGGAACGCCGCGCGGTCGTCCGCGCCCGGGCAGCGCTCCGACGCGTCCTCGGCGCAGTCGCCGTCCGGGTGCTTGCACTCGTAGCGCATCTCGGCGGGCTTGCCGCCCTCGCGGTACGCCTCGAACGCCTCCGAGGCCTCGGTGCAGATGAGCATGAGCCCGTCGCCTACGGTCCGGCCGACGTCGTGGAACCCGTGCGCCTTCGCGTTCGCGTAGACCTCGTCCCTCAGCCTGTTCAGCGTCTCGACGTCGTTCATGGTGTGCCGTTCTCCTTCAGGGCTTGCTGCGCGAGCGCGACCGTCCTCGGCGAGTGCAGCGTGACGCTCGCCGGGAAGCCGCGCCCGAGGTTCTGCTTCGCCATCTCCACCTCGCGCGCGAGGTAGGCTTCCATCTCCTCGCGGGACGGCAGCCAGTTCGCGCGCTCGTGCCACTCGTTCTCCGGTGCACGCCTCGTTTCGGGGGCCGCCTGCTCGGCGCTCGTCACGGCTTGCCCGTGTTCGTGGCGTTCGTGATCCCGCACTGGAGGTCGCGCGCCACCATCGTGTACTTCTTGTCGTCCACGGTCACCACGATCATCTCGCTCCTGTTCCAGTGCGACTCGACGACGACGTGCGGGCGCTTGCTGCTCAGCGCCGACGTCTCCTTGCCGTCGACCTCGTAGATCTCGATCTCGCTCCTCACCTTGATCCCCATCGTCAGCCCGCGGCGCCGAGGTTCTTCGTGATGAACGCGAACGCCTCGTCGTGCGACTCGAACTTGTGGTCCGCGAGGTCCGAGAAGATGCACTTCTTCGAGGCCCCCGACGCGACCACGACGACGTCCCTGAGCGGCTGGGGGAGGCTCGGCATCGTCGCCTCCGGGTCGGTCCGTCCCTCGCGCTCGATCGCGCGGTAGATGTCCCGCCTCGTGATCGCCGCGCCAAGCTCCACCCAGGCCCCGGTCGACGTGGACGTGGGCTCGGGCTGCATGAGCCAGAGCACGCCCGCGCCGGCGACGCCCTTCAGGTCCGCGATGGCGGCTGCGCGCCGGATCTTCAGGTCGTCCGGCGACGCGTTGCCGACCTCGCGCACCTTGGCGGTCCAGTCGAACGTGATCGACCAGCCCGCCGCGCGGAGCTTTGCGAGGTACGTCTCGACCTGCTCGATCTGCGCCGAGGCGCCCGCCACGTAAATGTCCTTTCCCATTTCTCATCCTCTCGCTGGCTGGTGACCGGGAGAAGGAGTCGCGCGTTGCGGCTCCCTCTTCCAGGCATCAGGGCGGACGACCGCGGAACGCGTTCGGCGTCCCGCGGTCACTCTTCCCGATCTACCTCGCCTAGGCCTCCGCCGCGTCGACCTGGAAACCCGGGTCTCCGGCCAGGTTCTCCGTCGCCGCGTCGCCCACGCCGTGCACCTCGCTGATCTCGATGTGGCGGTGCGGCGCCTTCGAGACCTTCGGCGGGATCGGCATGTCGTACATCTTGCGTCCCTTGCCGATGTCGCGGCGCGGCCCGCGCGTGATCGTCACCTTGTGGCCAGCCTTCGCCGGCCAGAGGCCGATGAGGAGCTTCCACTCGGGGACCGCCACGTTCGTGCCCTTGCCGACCTTGTGGAGCTTGCCGTCGCCCTTCGCGCCCGGCACCTTGCTGGAGCCGCCGTTCTTGACGTGGTCTGCGCCTTCGGTCACCTCGAACACGAGCGAGTTGGACTGGAGCTTCTCGCTCCGGTTCTTGTCGACGAAGTTCACGAGGATGCCCGTGATCGTCGCCGTCGCGTCCGGGGGGGGTGCCCACCAGCCGTCGACGCTGCCGCCGAACTGACCGTGCCACTCCACCATGTCGTCGTCGGCCGGGCTGCTCGGGGCGCTTGCGCCCGTGGTTCCCGCCGGTGCTGCCTGCATCTTGTTGTCTTTTGCCATGATTGGGATGTCTCCTGATTCTCGTACCAGACCGTGGCTAAGGGTGTAGCCACGCACACCGTAACGGGCCTAGTTGCCTGTCACGACTTCTTCGCCCCCTCACCAGATCTTCTTGTCGGGCCAGCCGCCTTTCGCCGCCAGGGCGCCGAGGAACGCCGCGCGCGTCTTCTTGTCCACGAGCGCCTGCCCGAAGATGCAGTCGAGCTTCTCCGCGATGTACTCGGCCTCGTGCTCCTTGAGATCGACGTCGACCGTGCCGAAGTCAACGCCGGCCCGGTGCATCCGCTCGCACGCCTTGATGTACTCGGACATGAGGCCCGCGAACTCGAGGAACTGGTGGTGGCCGGCGCGCTGCGCCGCGGCGTAGAACGAGTCCTTGATCTCGGTCATGCGCGCGAGCATCCGCTCGCGCTCCTCGGGCGCGAACTCCGTGCGGCCGAACTCGCGCTCGGTCGTGGGGTCGAGGGGGATGGTCATCGTCGTGTCTGCTGCCATGTCGTCTTCTCTTTGGGAGTGTCCGGGGACGGGAACTTCGATTCGAATCGGGTGGGAGAGGCTTTTGCTGACTGCTGGCGCCTGATCGCTGCTGGCTTGGTGCTCAATGCTCGCTGCGTCTGACCGCTGACCGCGGGTGCCGGTGCCGATATAGGCGGTATGGCGGGGATCGCTCCCTGCTGTATCCAGGTGGTGAGCCTAGAGTTGCTCTTCCTTCCGGTTCTCCTCTCGGCTCCCGTCCCCGGAGCCTTCCACCGCGCGGCTCAGATGGCCGTGCGGTGGTTCATCGTCTCGACGAGGTCGTTCAGCTCGGCGAACTTCTGCTCGAGCGCCTGCACGCGCGCGGCCCTCTCGGCCTCGGGCAGGTGGCACGTGTACTCCACCTCGGCGCGGACGTGCTCCGCGCCGCCGCCCGCCACGCGCTGCCACTGCATCTCGTCCTCGGTCGTCTTGCCCTTCGCGCGGACCTGGAGGCCCTGGTGCCACGCGATCGCGCCCTTCAGCTCCGCGAGCTTCTTCGTACACCAGAGCAGCGAGCGGCGCTTGCCCTCGTAGTCGAAGGTCGTGCCCGCGTTCGCGGTCCCGACACGCGTCTGGAGATCGATCATCTCGTCGACGAGCGTCGTCGCCTTCTCCCACTCGGCGCCGAAGGCGTAGGCGGGCTCGTCCTTCGTCTTGTGCGTCACGCTCGCCTGCGCGTTCTGGCTATGGCGCGCGATCTTGCCCTTCAAGTCTTTGATCTTGCGCAGCGCCTGCGCGATCGTCAGCTCTTTCTCTGCCATGGTGCTCTCCTAGGCGGCCGAGGCCGCCCCGTTCATTCCCTTGTGCGCCTTGTTCGGCGCCACGTGCTTCTTGCTCTTCGCCTTCGCGCCTGCGCCGGCGAAGTACGTGGTCGCGCGCTTGTGCCCACGCTTCGTGAGGAGCTTCGTCTTCAGACCCTCGCGGAGCGCCCGGGGAAGCTCCTTCCTCTCGACGCCGAGGAGCGTGCGGATCTGCTCGGCCGTCGCGCCTCCCTCGCGCTTCTGCACGAGCGCGGCGATCATCTCGACGAGCGCCATGATGTCGCCCATCGTGCGGCGGACGCGTTTGCCGGACTTCTGCCCGCGCGGGCGGTGCCCTTTCGTTCCCGCCGCCCTCCGCGGCGCGCCGCCGGCCCCGTCGAGGACCGCGGCAAGCTCCTCGAGCGTGCAGGCCCGGATCACGGAGAGCACGCTCGAGGCGACGGCCGCCGCGAACTCCTCCGCGGAGCTTTCGATGATGCTTCTGATCTCTTGGTCCAGGCTGTCCATCTTCCCTCTCAGTCGAAGTTCTTGATGAGTAGTTCTCGCACCGCCACCCGCGAGGACGCCTTCGCGCCCACCATGTGCTTCACCGATACGGGTATGATCATGAATTGCTTGTAAAGGGCCCGGATTGTCTCCGAGTCGCCTTGGCTGCATATGAATTTAGCGCCACGCTTATGCACATTAGCGAGCGCGTTGGCAAGCCTCTCGTGGTCCTTCATCGCGAATTTGTTCGCCGTGTACGACGTGAAGTCTGCCGTCTTGCTCCGCGGCAGGTACGGCGGGTCCGCGTACACGAGGTCGTCCTTCTTGGCCTCCGCGAGCCTGTAGGAGAAGTCCTCGGAGTAGAGCTTCGCGCCCGCGAGCGCGCCGCGCCAGTGCTCCATGATCTCGGGCTCGACGATCGATGGGTTCTTGTACGAGCCGATCGGCACGTTGAACTTGCCCTCGGCGTTCACGCGGTAGAGCCCGTTGAAGCAGGTCTTGTTGAGGTACAGGAACCGCGCCGCGCGGGCGACGGGCTCCTCTTCTTCCTTTCCCCTGATTGAATAATACGTTTCTTTCGAATGCTTCTTTGCCATAGATTGCAATCTACGGACCAATGCTTGCGTGTTCGTCTTCACCACGGAGTATGCGTTCATAAGCTCCGGGTTGTCGTCGTTCAGGATCGCCCACGTCCTGCCCGCACGCGCCGGGCCGAGCTTGCCGTGGAGGGCCAGGAACACGGCGCCGCCGCCCACGAACGGCTCGTGGTAGAGCCCCGTGAACGCCGGGACGTGTGCCAGGATCGTCGGGACGAGCTTCGTCTTCCCGCCGGCTGCTTTCGCGAACGGTTTGGTCAAAACCCCTTTGCTGTTCCCGGCGCCCTACCTAGTTTCCGCGCCGGATCGTGGAAGCAGAGTCGCCGCCACGCACTCGTTCCTCTAGCGGCTCTTTTCGCGCCCGGTCAACAACAAAAAAGTTTCTCGATCGTCGCGCGCTCGGCACGCCGGCAGGCAAGTCCAGTAGCGACGCGAGGTTGCGCCGCCTTAGTTCGAGGGACGCTTCACGTCCCTTTTTTATTTCCTGGCCGCGCGGCCGTTGCCGGGCCGAGTAAAATCAAAAAAAGAGAATCAGGGGTACCCTTCGAGGAGCCTCTCGCAGACGTGCTGCCACTCGTCGTCCTGGTACATCATGTCGAAGGCTTGCTCGGCCTCATCCCTCATCGACTGGCTCAAGTAGTCCTCCTCCGTCCACCCGAACGTGGGGGGCTCGTCGCGGAAATCGTAGAGCCCTGCCTTCTCCCACGCCCCGTCCTCCGGCGCGATGCCGAGGGCCTTGAGCGCCTCGTCATAGTCCCGCTTCTTCTCCACGAGCACGAAGGGGACGTCCTCGAAGTACGGGGAGCTTCCCTGGCGCCCCGCCTTGCGCAGCTCGTCGAGCGCACTTGGGAAATCCTGGAACGTGGCGAAGTCGTCGCTCAGGCCGACGGTCTCGATCTCCTCGCTGTCGAGCACCTTGTCCCGCGGGCCGCCTGCCGTCTTCATCAGGCCGTACGTCATGCGGCTCCGGCCGTAGAACTCGACGTACGCGTAGATCCGCGTCGCCCTCGCCTCCTCGACCCATTCCCTCAGGGCGCGCGTCTTGTGCGCGGGGAGCGACTCGATCGCGTCGAGCACGGCGTCCCCGAACGGCCGGCCCGCGCGCACGGCCGCGAGGACCTCCGCGCTCGCCTCGTCGCGGCTTTGCTGGAGGCGCGGCAGCAGGTAGTCGCGGAAAGCGGGGCCGGGCTCCGCGTCGAGCCGCACGCACCCGGGCTCGTGCTCCACCGGTTCGGTCTCCAGGTAGAACCCACGCCGAATCTCCACGAGAGCCATGCTTCGGATTCTACGCCGAGGGCTCCCCGCGGCCCAACTCCGCGAGATTCTTCTTCGCCGCCACTGTGAGCCGGACGAGCGGCGTCCCGTCGGGCAGGAGGATTCGTGCCCACGGCCTCGGGAGCGGCGAGCTGGCGCACCCCGGCACCCACCCGCTCGCGTCGTAGTCCCAGACGACGCGGTCCGCCGCCTGCGGCGCGGGCAGCCCGAAGACGAGGAGCGCGTGCGCAAGCTCCCGGCGCGTGGCGTAGTCGGGCAGGAGAACCATCCCGCACCTCGCCCATCCCTCCTTGCCCGCCGGGTCCACCGTCTCGAGGCGCTCGACCGTGAAGACGTAGAGCTTCCGGAGCGCCACGGTCCGCCGGCCGGGCCGCGGGTTCAAAGCGAGACCACCCGCCGCGCGAACGCGGTGATGCACTCCGCACACGTCGAGGTCTCGGCCTGCGCCTCCCAGCAGTAATCGATCCCGGGCGTCCGCCCGCCGTCGAACAGCTCGACGCACATCGCGCCGCACCACATCGTCGTCGTCATCTCCGAGCTTGGGCTCGCGGCCTCGTTGATGATGTGGATCACGGGTCTACTCGGCGCACCCATCGCGCCTCGATCGTACCATCACTCCCGGTCGGCGCAGAATCCTTCGAGCCGGAGTACCTCCGCGAGCTTCGCCGGATCCCAGAGAAGCTCCCAGTCCACCGCGAGATCATGATCGAAGTCCACGTCTTTGCCATCCTTGAGCCGCCGCGCCATCGCATGGCTATCCACGCGCTCGCTCGGGTCGCGCTCCGTCTTGCCCCAAGGCGCGAAGCCGTAGCCGCCGTCGATCCACATGCGCACCGTCGGCGCCTCCAGGTGGATGGTGCCACCGATCGCGGGACCCATCGGGTTCGAGCGGACGCGGAACTCGTTCTTCTTGAACTCCAGCTCCTTCGCCAGCGCGCGGAGGACAACCTGCGCGTCGCGGTGGAGGCGCGACTTGCCCTCCGCGGTGCCGTCCCACTTGTCGAGGAGCGGGAAGCCCTTCTTCACTGCGCCTTCTTCGCGTGCGCGGCGCGCCTCTCGTCCCGGAGGCGGAAACATTCGCCCGCCGGGAGTCGGTTCGGGTTGCACGCGCAAGGCCACCGGCTCCGCCCGTCCTGCCACCACCCGCAGCCGCCGCACTCGCGGCAGTCGGTGGGGTGCAGCGGGACGAGCAAGTCTTCCGCCGTGAACCGCTCGATGCCCTCGCGGTTCTCGCGGTTCAGTTGCCGCGCGGCCTCGATCGCCTGGCTCTCCTCGGGCCAGTCGCTCACGGCCGCGGATCCCGCGAGCACGAACCAGCGCCCGCGCATCTCCCGCACGACGAACGGATCGCCGCTATCTTCCCGCGTCGTGGTCCTTCGCCGTGTCGCCATCCTCTGCCTCGTGGTCCTCTTGTACCTCGCAGCCTACGCGAACTGCGAGCTGCTCGGCGAGGCGGTCACCAGTCCGGCTCGGGGACTTCCTCCCCCAGCGTCAGGAACGTGTCCTTGAGCGTCGCGCGGAAGTACGCCTTCGCTCGGCCCGCCATCGCGCGCACGACGTCCTCGGCCTCGGTCTCGTAGAGGATGGTCCGCTCCTCGTTCGTGATGAGGCACCGCGCTCCCGCGGCCCCGTCCGAGGTGTGGAGCGCGAGCTGGACCTTGACGACGAGGCTCGGGATGTCGCGGATCTTCTTTCCCATCTCTGTCACCCAGCGCGCATGCGGCGCAGGCGCACGCGCTCGCGCGTCATCTGGTCGTAGTGCTCCTCGAAGAGCTTGATCCCCTCGAGCTTGATCCCGACCTGCTCGGCGTAGGTGCCGAGCATGAGCGGGTGCCAGCGCCCGCCGCTCGTGAGCCTGAGCTTCTCGGAGTGGAGCACGGGCCGCTCCTCGGCGCCGCGTCCCCCGTCCTCGGCCACGAGCTTCGGCGCGTAGACGAACACGATCTGATTGCCGGAGGACGACACGAGGCACGCGACCTCGCCGGGCTTGAGCGGAGCGCGCTTCTTGGTCTTCTTGCCCTTGCCCACCACCGAGGTCTCGACGAAATTCGTGAACTCGTTCTTCCGGAAGTCGACCTTCTCGATGTACTTCAGCCTGAGCGGGCGGGGGTCGTCGTGCTTGCGGGCCGCGGGCATCAGGCGCTCCCTTCCTCGACGCGGAGCCTCGTGACCTTGTACGTGCGCCGGCCGAAGTCCACGAAGAGGTCTTGAATCTCCTCGTGCTCCAGGCTCTTGAGCAGCGCCGACACGGCGCGCGTGATCCCGCCGTTCTGCTTGTGCGCCTTCTTGAGCGCCTTGTTCGCGTGGCTGATCGACGCGGCGACCGTCGCCGCGCGCCTGGTCTTCTTCTTCATCTTCCACCGCGCGCCTTTCTTCCTGGCCTTCATCACGAGCTTGTCCTTCCGCCACCCGCGCCCGCGGAGCGGGACGCCGTGGAGCTGCGCCGCGTTGCGGATCGCGTCGGGGCTCCGCCCGTACTTCTTCATCATGTCGGCCTGGGACATCCCCGCCGCGTAGTCGGCCGCCATGCGCTCGCGCTCCTCGTCCGGGATGCCGCTCGCGTTCGCGCGCCTGTGCTTGCTCGGCTTCTTCGCGCCGCCGTCCGGGCGCCAACCCTTGCCGCGCATCGCGGTCCCGGACCTCTTGACGATTGCGAGGATCGTCGACATGTGCCGCCCGTGCTTCGCCGCGAGCTGGTCCGTCGGCACGCCGTTCTTGTAGTCGGCGACGATCGCGTCGCGCTCGTCGCTCGTGACCTCTCTCCTCGTTCCCTTGCTCATCGGTTCTTCTTCCCGGCCTTCTTGTGCCTGTCGTCCATCATGCCCGCGAGGCCCCGGCCGAGCGCGGCGCGCAGGATGGCCGAGCGCGTCGCCTTCACGGGCTCGCTGGCCTCCGCGAGGACGTCGGCCGTCTCGATCCACTCGGGCGGGACCCGCAGATTGATGGCCGCGGTGTTGGCGCTCGCGCTCTTCTTCATGAGCTGCAATGTAATGCACCACACTGTCACACGTCAACGGCAAAGTGCCGTCACGTTTTTCAAGGGTCTTCCCAGCCGCCTTCCTTCTCGAGGTCGTGCTTGTCCTCGGCGGCCCAGTCCCTGCGGTCCTCGCTCGGCGCGATCTCCTCCTCGACCGCGGGCCTCGGCGGCGCGGCGGGCTCCCGCACGCGGTGATACGTCCGGTCGATCGCGGCCTCCGACACGTTCGCTTCGCGGGCGGGCTCGCCCTCCGCGCGCATCCAGAACCCCGAGCGCGGGTCGTAGCCGAAGCAGAGGTACACCCGCCCGTCGAACCCCCTGTACCTCTTGCCGACGACCGTGAGGACCCACTCGCTCGGCTCGTAAGCGTCGTATCCCTTGTAGTCGACGAAGCGGCCGTCCTTGCCGCGGTGGTCGGGGCACGGTTCGTCGAGCTTGCGCTCGCCCACCGCCGTCAGGCCGAGCACGAGGTCGCCCTCGGGCGTCCCCCGCGCGAAGCGCGACGAGTTGGCGATGCACCGGGTGCACCACGTCGGGCTCCTCGGGATCGATCCCTTGCTCACGACCACACGCGCTCTTTCTTGCTGCCCTTGCGCGCCTTCGGTTCCTTGGGCTCCGCCGGCGCCGGGTCGAGCACGCCCGCGTCGTAGTCGGGCGCGCCCTGGGCCGCGAGGTGCGCCGTTACGCCCTCGATCTCGGCCTCGGTGATCATCGGGCACTGCACGCGGAGGGCGGCGTCGGAGCCACCCATCTTGACGAGCATGTCGCCGCGCCCCGTGAGCTGCTCCGCGCCTTGCTCGTCGAGCACCACGCGGCTGTCGACCCGCTGCGCCACGCGGAACGCGACGCGCGTCGGGAAGTTCGCCTTGATGGTGCCCGTGACGACGTCCACGCTCGGGCGCTGCGTCGCGAGGATCATGTGCATCCCGGCCGCGCGGGCCTTCTGCGCGAGGCGCGAGATCAGGGCGTCGACCGCCTTGCCCTGCGAGGCGTAGAGGTCGGCGTACTCGTCGACGACGATCACGACGTGCGGGAGCTTGTCCGCGGCTTTGCATTTGGCGTTGTAGGACGCAATGTTCTTGCAGCCCGCCTTCGCGAGGAGCTGGTAGCGGCTCTCCATCTCGGTCGCGACCCAGTGGAGCGCCGCCACCGCCTTGCTCGCGTCCGTCACGACGGGCAGGAGCATGTGCGGGATCCGGGCGTACGGCTGAAGCTCCACCACCTTCGGGTCGATCATCACGAGCCGAAGCTCCTCGGGAGTCTTCGAGTAGAGGAGCGACGCGAGCACCACGTTGAGCCCCACGCTCTTGCCGGCGCCCGTCGCACCCGCCATCAGCACGTGCGGCGTCTCCGCGAGGTCGGCGTACACGCCCTCGCCGCGCACGTCGCGGCCGAGCACGACCGGCAGGGACATCTTCTCCTTGGCCGCGCGGAAGCCCTCGCTCTCCAGAAGCTCGCGGAGCCCGACCGTCGCGCGCGCCTCGTTGGCGACCTCGAACCCGACGCAGCCGGGCCGCGACGGGACGACGCGGACCTTGCGCCCGAAGGTGAGCGAGAGGTCGTCCGCCAGGCCGATGACCTTCGAGAGCTTCGTGCCCGCCGCGAGCGACGCCTCGAACGTCGTCACCGTCGGGCCGTGCGTGGCGTGCTCGATCTTCGCCGTGACGTCGTAGGCGCCGAGCGTGGACGCGAGCAGGCGCGCCTCCGCGTCGAGCTGCGCGTCGCTGGCCGCGGGCCTCTCCTTCTCGGTGTAGCCGAGAAGCTTCGTGGGCGGCAGCTCGAACGTGCAGACGACGCTCGGGCGGCGCCCGTCTTGGTTGCGCGCGCCGTCCGCACGGGCGTCCACCCACGTGTCGTCCTCGGCGCCCGCTGCGGCCGTGGCGACGAACACGCCGGCGTCCTCGTCGTCTTCCTCGGTGGCGACGAACCCGCCCGCGTCCTCGTCCTCGGTGTCCTCGGTCTCGACGCCCTGGGACTCGCCGGTCACGTACCGCGTCCACGCGGAGATCGGCGCCGGGCTCGCCGGCTCGTGATCCGGGAGGACCGGCACCCGCCGGGCGCGGAGAGAGCTGAGCGCGCCGCCGAGGCTCATCCCCTCGATGCGCTCCGCGAGGGCCACCGCCTTCACGCGCTCGGCGAGGACGAGCCCCGCGAGGAGCAACCCCACGATGAACGCCCCCGTGGTCGTGAACGCGCCGCGCGCGGCCTCGCCGACGCCCTCGCCGACGAGCCCGCCGCTCCCATCCCACGTGAGGTGGATCAGCGCAGCCGCGATCAGCGCGAGCACGCCGTCGCCGAGCAGGCGGAAGAGGGAGAAGCCCCGGCCTCGCGCGAGCGCGGCCCCGCAGAGCAGCATCTCGGCGGGCAGGAGCCACGCGACCGCGCCCGCGAGCCCCGAGAGCAAGCCGTCGGCGGCCTCCCCCGCCGGGCCGAGGAGCCCCGTCCCAAGCGCGAGCCCAAGCAGGATCGCCCCGCCGAGCATGCCGAGCGCCGCGACTCGCGCCCCCGTCTTCGTGTCTTTCTTCGCCGTTTTCATCTTGTTATCCTAATCACTCTCTCGTGGTTATCAATGGCCACGTGGACTTTTAGCTGATATGCAATCAACGGGCCGGCTTCTCCAGGTACTCGTAGCTGGCGAGCGCCCCGCAGCGGCGCCCAAGCTCTTCGAGGTCCACGTGGTGCTCGACGACCTTGCCGCGCGGGCCTCCCTTGACCACGAAGAACGTCCCGAACTCCTTCTCGCGGTCCGTGAGCCGGCGCTTGCCCGCCCGCGAGCGCGCGGGGTGGTTCTTCATCAGCTTGCGGTTGTCCTTCGCGATGATCCTGTTGCAGCGCTTGACGAGCGCCCGCTCGCTCACGCTCACGAGATCGCTCTCGGTCCTGGTTCCCATGTTCGTCTCCTTCTCTCCTCGGCGCCTCATGACGCCGCTTTGTTCTCCGCGACGAGCGGGTCGTCCCAATAATCGCCCACCTCCAAGATGGTGAGCACGCCCTTGCGCCCGCAGTGCGCGCACTCCACCGGCGAGACGCTGCGGCGGAGCTTCGGGTCCCACGTGAACGTCCGCGCGCCGCCGCCGTCGCCCTTCGGCTCGTGGTAGTTGTGCTCGTACCCCTCGTCGTCGCGCCACGCGACGCACGTGCTCCGGCGCTTCGCCTCCTCGATGCGCTCGCGCACCTGCGCCTCGCGCGGGGTCTCGACGCCGTGGTGGGGCCGCGCGCGGCGCCGGATCTTCACGACGACCTCGACAATTCGATCTTTCGCTTCCACTCCTCGACGAACGCGTCGGAGAGCTTGTACTCGTGCGCGTTGTCGGCTTCCTGTTTGCCGGCCCGCCACACCCGCCTCGTGAGCAGGCCGTACCGATAGAGGCTCGCCAGCGTGACGCGCTCGCCGCCGCTCCTCGCGCGGAACCACTGGCCGTTCTCGTGCGCCCGGTGGACAGCCGCGAGCGTGCCGCGCTGCGCCTCGGAGAGCTTCCCCCTCATGCGCCCCTCGCCACGCGGATGTCGACTCCGTACTCGCCGACCTCGGACTCCTCGGCCCAGAAGCTCACCCTCGCGCCGCTGTCGAGCGTGAGCGTCCAAGTGTGGCACCAGATCGGCGTGGCCGTCCCCTCGCGGGCGCCGTTCCAGCGCTCGCACTCGGCCTTGACGATCTTGCGCCCGACCAGCGCGTCCACGATGTCCCCGCGGACGCGCCTCACGGCGCCGCCCCCTTGTCGTCCAGCTCGCGCGCGGCGGCGACCGCCTCGCCCGCGTCCGTCGAGGCGAGCACGACCGCCCACCCGAACGACGACCAGCGGGCCGCGCTGCCGCTCGACTCGTTCACGCCGCGCCGGCAGAGCACGACGCGGCGGCGCTCCCTGTGCTCGGGCTTGCACATCGCCGAGTCTTCCTCCCTGTGGGGGAACGCGGAGTCGTAGCGCAGCATGTCTACGGGGAACTGCCCGCGGCCCTCGACGACGAGGAACCACTCGAACACCTTCATGGTCTTGGGCTTCACGGGACTTGCTCCTTCCGGGGCTCGGCCGCGCCCAGGCTGCGCGCCGCGTCCGCGAGGGTCTTGCCTACCCAACGACGCTTGAGGGGCTCGACCACTGCCCAGCCCCACCGCGCGGGACCTACGCCGTCCAGTATCCACCCGCGGACGAGCATCACGTTGGCGCTCTCCTCGATCGCGCGCCTATTCATCACCGCGCTCCTCGGGGAACGAGAACGTGGGCAGCGTCTCGTCCTCATCGTCGTCCGGCGCCTGCACGATGGCCGCGAGCTTGAGGTACGGCACGGTCGGGATTTCGTCTTGGCTCTGGTTCGGGTTCATCGGTTTCTCTCTTTTTGCGGGTTTTTGGGATTACAGGTGCTTGCGCGCGATGTCGGCCCACGTGCCGTGCGGCTCGAGGTCGAGGTACGTGCGCCAGTGGTTGCGGGCGACGGCGCGCTTGCCCATCTGCTCTAGGGCCATCGCGAGGTTGAAGTGCGCGTCCGCGAAGCGGGAGTCTTGGGCGAGGGCCGTCGTGAACGATTCGGCCGCGGCGCGCGCGTCCCCGCGCTCTAGCATCACGTAGCCGAGGTTGTAGTGCGCCTCCGGGCAGTGGTGCTGGACCTCGATCGCGTGCCGGTAGAGTCCCTCCGCTCGGCGATCCATCCCGCGACGGAAAAGAATGTTCCCGAGGTTCACCTCCGCGATGGCGAGGAGCGGGTCGAAGCGGAGCGCCTCTTCGTAGAGCCCTTGCGCTTCGTCGTACGTCGCCGGGTCCTCGTCGAGCGTGGACGCGCGGCAGTAGAGGTCGTACGCGCGCCGCGCGCGCTGCGCGTGCGTCGCCGGCTCCAAACGGATGACGGGGCACGGCGTCTTCGGCGCGGCGAGCCCGTCGAAGTCGAGCGAGCGCTGGCCGCTCGCTTCCTCGCGCGCGGGGAGGTTGAAGACCGGGCCGCGGGGCTTGATGCGGTCGAGCGGGAACTCTATGACGCGCGCGTCCGTCATGCGCGCGCCTTCGGCTTCGGCCTGGCACTCGGCCCGCAGCTCCACCTCGCGCTCCTCTCGCGTGCGGAACTTGAGGACGTTGCTCGGGACGGTTTCGTTCTGCTTCTGCTTCCGCTTCGCCATGGTCACCACTCCTCCCGCTTCCAGCTCTTGCGGTGATCTTTGGATCTCCGGTCACGCCTGTCGCGCATCGTCGTCGCCGCATGCCCGTACCGCTTCCGCATGGCGACGGCGATCGGGTTTTGCCGCTTCGCTTTCACAGCTTCCTCAGGACTTCCAGCCACACACCCGCGGCCGGGTAATCTTCCTCGTCGAGGTCCCCGAGGTTCTTGCCGCTCGCGACGCAGCCGACGACCGCCGTCGCGACCCGGTCGGGGAGCGGGGCTCCGCCGTCGTCGTTCATCAGCTCCACGTGGCCCCACACCCTATGGTCTGGCCCGAACGAGCGCACGAGGAGGCGCGCAAACTCGTCGTTCGAGCCGAGCCAAGCCTGGAACTTGTCCCCCTTCAAGACCTCGCCCATGAAGTACGCGATGTCCGCCCCGATCTCGCCCTCGAACGTGTCCGTCTCTTCGAGCATCGCGTTGTAGACCTCCAAGGCGAGCGCGGCGCGCGCGCATGTCGTCTCGGGCGACGTGTCGTTTTTGGTCGATGCGTTCATGGTGATCGCTCCTCCCCTAGAAGCTCGCGCGGAGCACCGCGCCGGTCACTGGGCAGAGCGCGCGGCCGTCCGGAAGCACGCACACGCTCCCGCGCTTCCACTCCGCGCGCGTCGCGATCTCGACCGCGGGGTACTCGCCCAGCGCGAGGCAACCCTCGCCGTGGTCGTCGTTGGCGCCGACGTCCCACCACACGTCCTCGCCGAGGGACGCGGCCTCGGCGCGGGCGTCGGCGTCGTCCTCCGCGCGGAGCGAGGGCTGGCGGTCGATCTCGGCCTTGAGGCCCTCGCGCGCGGCCCGCACCTCCTCCCAGTCGGGCGAGATCGTCGCGCGGTACCAGTCGAAGAGCGCGTACTCGTCGTCGCACTTGAACGCCTTCGGCGCCGTGTAGCCGCCGCGCACGTCGCAGCCGCCGTGGATCTGGAGCAGGCAATAGGGCTCGCCGTCCAGCTCAAAGAAGGCGAACTGGATCGTGCCGGAGAGGTAGCAGTCGTGGTTGTACGAGTTCTCCACTCCCGAGTGCTCGCCGAGCCGCTCGCCGCGCTTGTCCGCGATCCACTCCGGGAACGCGCGCATCAGGCCGAGCCAGTGCTCGTTCTCGTTCTCGGGGAGCTTCGCGAACTTCTCGAACTGGCGGGTCATCGCGCGATCGTACGTGAGCTTCTCGGAGAGGTACGTGAAGAGGTCGATCGTCACGTCGAGGTCGAGCGACGCCTCGTTGCTGTAGCTCCCGACCCTCGCTTCCAGCCTCGTGCGCTCGCGCTTGCCGAAGTCTTCCTTGAGCGCGCGCTGCCACGCGCGCCCGTAGGCGCCGCCGCTGTCCAGGATCGACGCGCCCGTGTTCTCGCGCATCATCCGGACGAGCACGCGCTCGGTCTGGTTGAAGCTCTCCGGGATCGCGGGCGACTCCGTCGCCGCCGCGTCCGCCGTCGCGTTCGCGGTCTCCACCGCGTCGTAGAAGCTGACCATCATCTGCGCGAAGTCCATTTTCTCGTCTCCTCTCTCTTACGTGCGCACGATCTGTCCACGTGTCAATGTGGACTTTTAGCTTTTCTTCCCGGCCAGCGCCTTGTCGGCGCGGGCCTTGATCGCCTTCCACTTGGCCACGAGCTTCCCCTCGCGACGGAGCGCGCGCTCGTGCATGGCGAGCATCGCGGCTGCGTGCGCGGCCTTCCGCTCTCGGCGCGCGCGAAGCTCGGCCTCGCGCCGCTCGCGCTCAGCGCGGTCCGTCTCGCCCTCCCCGGGCCGGAGCGCGCTCGGGAGCGTCCTGCGGTGCGCGACGATGCCGGCGGCGACGTCAGGGGAGACCAGGATCCAGCCCTCGCCCGGCGCCGGGTCGCCGGCCTCGTGGCGGGCCTTCTCGTGGAGCGACGCCACGCGTTCGAGCGCGCCCGTGCCGCTGAGCCACCACCACCCCGACGCCGTCCCGTGCGACCCGACGAACGGGACCCCGGGCGACCACGACCCGTCCGCGCGAAGCTCGCGCTTGTTCGCGTCGAGGTTCTGCTCGTGCCGGTCCGCGACCTTGCCGTCCGCGAACCGAACCTTGTACCACTTGCGACTCACCGCCCGGCCGCCGAGCGCGCCGTAGATCCCCTTGCCGAGCACGGTGCACGGGACGTCGAAGCGCCGCCCGTCGACGTCCTTGGGCGTGCGCCGGAACGTGAAGGCGCGCGCGTCGAGGCCGCGCGGGAGCGGCACCCATCGGCGCGGCGAGCGCTTCGGCGCTGACGTGCTCACCGGGCGCCGCCCTTCTTGCCCTTGCGCTTCGCGGCGCGGCGCTCGGCCGCCTCGTTCATCAGGATGCGCATGCAGATCATGTCCGCGACCATGGACAGGGGCATCGTGTAGACGCGCTTGCGGCGGTGCGGGCGCACGTGCACGAGGCCGGCCGCGCGCTCGATGAGCACCGTGCCGGCCCGCGCGCCGCCGGCGCCGTCGAGCTTGCCGAACACCTTGAATCGCGAGCACCGGGTCATCATCGTCGGGCCTCCTTCCGGCCATGTCCATGTGGCCATGTGGACATATAACTTATCATGCAGCGCGCGTGCCAATCATCAACTATTGAGAATTACTCGTCCGGGTCGCGTGGTGTGGCGAGCAGTTCACTGCCAGGGTGTGGCCTCCCGTTCACGGTGCCGCCGCGTCGTCGAGGTCGAGCATCGCCGCCCGGGGCTTCGCCTGCGAGTCATCGCGCGATGCCTGCTCCGTCGTGATCAACGACTGCCCCCGCAGCATCGAGGGGTACGGCAACCCGAAATCGTCGAACGTAATGCTGACCGCGGCTGCGCCGACGCACTGCGCCTCGAAGAGCGCGCGACGCTTGGCTTCCGCGAGGAGCCTCACCTCGGAGCCGTGCCCGAACCCACGCACGTCCACCGTCGCGGAGATCGACGCGCCGCAGGGGCACGTCCCGCGGCTGATGCCCGTCGCGACCACTCCGCCGAGCCAATAGCGGACGTCGCGGCCCTTGCGTCCGGGACGCTTGTACTCATGGCGCACGAGCGGGCGCACGACGGCGTAGAGCCCGTTGCCCATCCACGCGCTGTAGCCTTCGCCCTCGCGCCGCCACTTGGTCCGCCCGTCGCTCGTCATGCCTCCTCGTCGATGAGGTTACCGTCGTCGTCGTAGTGGCCGCACCTCCACGGGCTAAGGCTCCCGCAGACCTCGCAGTCGCCGTTCGTGCCGAACATCGCGGGGCAACTGTCCGCGTGCTCGCCGGTCGCGGTCCCGCACTCGCAGCGCTCCGGGTGAATCGCGCTCATGGCGCCTCGCTCGCCGCGACCGCCTCGGCCGCCTCCCGGCCTTCGTCCCGCGCGTCGTCGAGGCCGTAGAAACCCCAGCACGAATCGAGCGCGCCGCCGTCCGCGTCCTCCACCTCGTATCCGTAGATCTCCCCGCGGAGGAACATGTCGTACGTCAGGACCTCCGCCACGATCGCCTTGAGGTACCGATCTGCGTTCCACTCGGCCCCCACGCAGCCCGTCTTCTCGGCGCTCGACTTGGTGACGTACGCCCAGCCTACTTGCCCGGAGTCCCAGCGGTCGCCGAACGGCCGCGTGCTCATCGTGATCCCGCTATGGTCGTACAGGTGGAGCGGGAGCACCGCGAGCACCTCCTCGCCGGCCTCCGTGAGGCGCGCGCGAAGCTCGTCCTCCGTCTCGCCGCCATCGATGCGCACGTCGCCGAGGTTCATCCGGCGGTGCCAGCACGCCAGCGTCGCGAGGTTGATGTCCCAGCTCCGGGGCGATTCCGCGTCGTCGTCCGTGTAGATCGTCACCCTCCGGCCCATGTGCTCAAAGCTCTCGACCTGGTTCATGGCTACACCTTCTCCAACGGCGTCGTGAACTCCCAGCCGCCCTTGATGATCCCTTCGTCGAGGTCAGTCTCGCCCACCGCCAGCGTCGAAGACTCCGCCGAATAACCGCGCTCGCAGAGCGCCGTCGCGATGGCGTCGTTCAATGCTTCGGGGTCCGTGCCGTCCGGCACCTCGACCCAACCGTCCACATACGCGTGAACGGGGATATTGCTCACAAAAACGCGCTTCACGGCGACACCCCTACTACCGCCGCAGGCTTCTCGACGAGGTCGGTGTGCTCCTCGCAATCCTCGCACCACGAGTTGTCGCCGCTGCACCACGATCCGAAATCGTCGTGCACGTCACCCGTGTTGACCGACACCCACATGGCGTGCTGGACGTTCTCCGAGCCGCACACCGCGCACACCATGATCGTCTTCTCGGTTCCGTTCGTCATGACACCATCCCGCCTTCCCCGGCGCCCTCGATCCGCTCGCCGATCATGTTCACCACGAGCGCCTGCTCGGCCTCGCACACGGCGCCTTCCGCCTCGCGCATCTCGTCGCACGCCAAGCGGAGCGCGTCGAAGACGTCCGCGCGCCGCGTCTCCACGAGCACGCACGCGATCAGCGTCACGTTCGCAGCCGCGACGCTGAGCCGCTCCACCGCCATCGCCAGCTCGTTCTCTACCTTGCTCATGATGATGCCCTTTCTTTTCCCTAGTTTTGGCCTCATGGCCATGTGGACTTTTTATCTGCACGCGCCGATCCAGCGCCAACCGCGCGGAACTACGCGCCCCTCGGGCGGTCCGTGAACGCGGCGTCACGGGCCGTCTGGGGTGACCGGCACGTAGTCCTCCCACGGCTTGATGAGATCGAACTTTTTGGCCAGCTCCCACAGGTCGACGTCGCGGGCGACCATGACGCGCTCCTTGCCGGACACCCGGTAGAAGCGCCCCTCCGGCGGGTAGACGGGCTTGCCGTAGTGGAACTTCCCGCGGATCGGCCGCGAGCGGATGACGCGCTCCCCGTCTTTGGCGAGCGCCCTGTTGACGCGCGCGAGGAGCGCGCGCTCGTCGATCTGCTTTTTCTTTCCCATGGCGTTTTGACCTCCGTGCTCATCTTCTCATGTCCCCATGCGATCATGCTATGGCTTGGCCTTCGCGGCCTCTTCTTTCGCCGCTTCCTCGGCGTCCCATTCCGCGAGCGCGGCCCTGATGTCGTCGAGCTTCACCGTCCCGCGATCGACGAGGCGATAGAGCACGCCGTCCGCCATGTCCGCCATGCGCTCGCCGCGCGAGCGGAAGATCCAATCAAGCTCGTCGTCGCGGTCGGTCGAGCGCACGAGCGCCGTCACGAGCACGAGCATGGCCTGCTCCGCTTCGTCGGGGAAGTTGCCCCGCGCATGCTCGACGATGCCGTCCTTCTCGAAGAGGTTCACGTAGTCGGCGTAGCGCTCGCCCAGGTAGCGAAGCTCGAATACGCGCCGCTCCCCCGGCACGGTCGCCATGGCCTCGGCGCGGTCTCGCTCGATCCAGTGCGCGCGCCGGATCACGAACCGCATCCCCTTCTCCCATTCGTTGGCCTTCTGCCATTGGTCGCGCGTGCGGCGGTCTGGCCGGGGGTTCGTGATCGTGCGCGACAGGATGAAAATTCCTTCTTCAAGGCTCATGACACACCACCTTTCAATCTCGACACGTATAGGACGGCCGCCGCGAGCGACTCGCGGGCCATACACGCCTTGCACGCGTGGGGCTCCGGGGAGCGCGGCCCGTGACAAACGCCCTCCTTGCAGTAGGGGTTGCTGCACGGACTCATGATGCGCCCTTCGTGGCGTGCACGAGGTCGCTGCTAGCCTCGTTCGGCGTGAGCCGCGCGAAGGCGCAAGCGAAGCCGCGCGCCCAAGCGACACCGTACTCGTCCAGCTCCACGCGGAGGTCCCAGCCATCGCCGTCCGTCCCGTGCGACACCGTCCAGCGCTCGACGTTGTCGCCGCTCGCCATGAGGGCGACGCACGCACGCGCGCCCTCTTCGGTGTTGAAGCACCAAACGAAAGATCCTTTCTCTTGCTCGCCCATGGTCATGCTCCTTTCAGTGCTTTCCCCAGGTCTTGCCGCCGTCGTGCGAGTGCCAGCCCGCGGCCGTGGCTTGCAGGTTCACGCGGCGCCCCGTCATGGCCTCGGCCTTGGCGACCGCTTGCCGAAGCTCCCACGATCCCTCGGCCGTGAGCGTGCGGACCGCGCACACGTCCGTCACGTCGTCGCGGTCCTTCCACCCGTCGAGCGCGACCGCGCCGTTCGGCGCGATCACGATCCGCACCTGCCCCGCGGCGATGTAGCGGCGGAGCCGCGCGAGCGACGCCGCCACCTCCTTCGAGCGCTCCACGAGCGTCTGGTTGGGCTTGGTCATCGTGAAGCAAGCCATCACTGCACCTCGCTCGCGGGGAAGATCAACGCCGTCATGGGCTCCGCGCCGCTCGCGGCCTCCACCTCGCCGGGCACCTCGTCGCCGTCCGCGTCGAGGTCGAGCCCGGCGACGCGCTGCACATTCGCGGCGGGGGCCTGCTCCGAGTCCGGCGCCACGGGCGCCGCGTCGTCGAGGTCGAGGAACGCGAAGCGGGCTTTCTCGATCGCGCCGCGCTTGATGTCGGCGAGCACGACGGCCGCGATCTCGCCGTCCTTGGTCACGCGCTTGGCGATCGTGCGGGCCGCCGCACGGGCCGCCTTGACCGCCTCGCTCACGACCGCGGACTGCTCATCGCCGAGCATCGCGGCGACCGATTGCGCCTTGCTCGCGGCGTCCCGGATCGCCTCCGGGTCGAGCTTGCCGATCGCGCTGTCCATTTGCGCGATGAGCCCGCGCACCTCGCCCCCGATGGCCTTGACGGCCTCCTCGTCGCTCGACGCGATGTGGCCGCGGAGCACGTGCAGGCTGACGTGCGTGTAACGCGCGGTCTCGTTGAAGCCGGTCGCCGTCGCGCGGGCGCGCTCGATCGCGGCGGTAAGCTCGGCCTCGTACGCGAGCGGGCAGATCAGCCCGAACGCCGACTTGATGCAGAGCTTGCGGATCTCGCCGGTCGCCTTTTTGCGCGCGTCCTCCGCGCACTTGTGCTCGGCCGCGTCCTCCACGATCTTCGTCGTCTCCCAACGCTCGACGTCGCGGCGGTTCGCGGCGACGTCCGCGGGCTCGGCGGCGATCGACTCGGGGAGCTTCGGCGCGTCGAGCGTCGTCCGCGTGTAGGTGACCCCGCCCGTGACGCTCGACTTGAGCGACACGAGGATTCCGGGCTTGATCGTGACGGTGGTTTTCGTGGTGACCATTGTGTGCCTCTTTCCTTTTTTCCTAGATGTCGAGCGCGCGCCCCGCGGCGCCGCTCGTGGTGGTTTCGGGGGATGATGCGGGGCGCGCGCGGCCCTTTGCCCAGTCGCGCAAGTCTTCGATCCGCTTGTTCGCCGTTTTCGAGAGCGGGGTGACTTGCCGCGCGGCGTGCAAGAGGTCCGCCGTCGAGACGGCGCGCTCGTTGTCCGCGAACGCGCGGAACATCGCGTCGGGCACGAGCGCGGCAAGCTCCGCGCCCACGAACCCGTCGGTCGCTTCCGCGACCTCGCGCACCTCGATCTCGCTCGCGTCGCGCCCGCGCTCGGAGAGCGCCGCCCGGAGCACGGCCTCGCGCTCGGCCGTCGTGGGGAGGTCCACGAACCACACTTCGTCGAAACGGCCCTTGCGGAGCAACTCCGGGGGGAGGGCGCGGACGTCGTTCGCGGTCGCGAGCACGAAAGCCTCGCACGTGCGATCTTGCATCCACGAAAGGATCGTTCCGAGCGCGTCCGCCGCGACCCCGCCGTCGCCCTGCGGGCCGGACCCGCCCGCGAGCGCCTTCTCCATTTCGTCGAGCCAAAGCACGCACCGGCCGAGCGACTCGACCGTTTGCAGCATGCGCCGCACGTTGGCCTCGGAGTCGCCCACGAATTTCGAGCGCATCGCGCCGACGTCGCAGCGGATCAGCGGGACCTCGAAGTAGGACGCGAGCGCCTTGGCCGTGAGCGATTTGCCGCCCCCGGGCACGCCGACGAGGAGCGCCCCTTTCGGGGAGGGCAGGCCGTACGCGCGGGCGCGGACCCCGAACGCGGAGCGCCGCTCCCGGAGCCACGACTTGAGGAGATCCAGCCCGCCGACCGCGTCCAGGCCGCGGGGCTCCGGCTTGGCCCACGTGAGGCCGGGGATCCGGGAGATGATCCGCCGCTTGTCGTCGGCGATCCGGCCCGCGTCGATCGCCTTGCGGGTCACGAGCGAGAGCGAGTAGCAATTTTCGGCCTCGCTCGCCGAGAGCCCCACGGCCGCGTCCACCGCGGCCTCGAAAGCGTCGCCCGCGAGCGCCTTGGCCGGGGTGCCCTCGGCGAGCGCGCCGAGCGTGTCTTTGAGGAGCGCGGCGACCTCGGCGCGGTCCGGGAGGGGCCAGTCCAGGACCGTTGCGCACCCGCGGAGATCCGGGGGGACCTCGCCGGACGGGGTGAGGGCGATCACGGCCCGCGCCGACCCGCGGGGCAACCCCTGCATCCTGCGGTGCGCGTTGCGGAGCGAGCGGAGCAGCGACGGGTCGCGCACCCACGCGTGGAGATCGCGCATCACGAGCGCGACGCGCCCCGAGGTCGCCCCGAGCCACGCGAGCGCCGCCGCGGGGTCCTGGATCTTCTCGACCGGCGTCCCGTCCGGATTCGTGAGGCCTTGCTCGCAATCCCACAGCACGACCTTGTAGGTCGCCGCGCCCGCGGCCTCGACTAGGGCGCGCTCGACGCGCGACTCTTCGAGCGAGGTCACCCACAGGAACGTGTGCCGCGACTTGAGCAGGGCCGTGACGTCGGCTTGCGCCTTGCCGCCCCGCGTCTCCCCCGCGTCCGCTGTCTTTTTCGCCGTGTCGTTCATCTCGCCCACCTTCCGCGCGACGTGCGCGCAATCGGGTGCCTTGCACCCTTGGTGCCAACGTACTCATCTACCCAAGTACACGGAATCACGATCGCGGGGGGCGCGGGGCGTGAACCCCGGTTCGCACGTGCCCCGCGACAACCCTTCGCACCCCGCAATGCCCCTACGCGCCCCGCTGGCGCACCGGCCCGCGCCGGGGAGAGCTGCCCCCGGCCCGGTCGCGCGGGCGCGGCACGGGGCGACCTCGGCGCCGCGCGGGCCGATCCCGTCGCGAGCCCCGATCCGACCCGGCGCCCCCCGCGCCGGGTCCCCGCGGTTCGGGCTGAAGCTCACGCGCCCACCGTCGCGGGCTTGACCACGCTCGCCCGCGTCGGCCGCTTGGCGAACGCGAAGTGAGCTTCGCGGCCCGCTTCCAGCGTCGCGTCGTATTCGACCTCGTCGCCCCGGTTCACCTTCCCCGCGATCTCCGCGGGGGCGGTGCCCCACGCGAGCCACACCCCCGCGGGGGTCGCGACTTTCACGGTCATTTTGAGCGAGGGACCCCACTGCCCCTCGTGCCATTTCAGCGAAACCACGACCCCGCGCACCGTTGCCCGGCCCGTGGGCGCCGCGATCTTGGTCTCGACCGACTCCGCGGCCCGCTTCGCGGCGCGCTCTTTCGCTTCCGCTTCCAGCTTGAAAGCGAGCTTGATCCGCCCCTCGGAGAGCGTGCCCTCGGCCTCGAAGCGCCGCGCGAGGTCACGCGCGATGTAGTGATCCGTCGCGAGCGCTTCCGCGAGCCCGGGGTACGCGGCAAGAATGCGCTCGCGCGATTTAGCGCGGCGCGCCGTCGTGCACTGCGCTTTGAGCGCGCGGGCGCGCTCGTCCTGGACCGCGTTCCAGTCCGTCCCGGAGACGAGGTTGTACTTCGCCGCGCAGTCGCACCCGACGTGCACGAGGTCGCGCCGATCCACGTGTTGCCAGATCTCCCCGCACGCGAAGCGCGCCCCGCACACCCCGCACTTGCCGAAATCGCCGTACGCGAGCGCCTTGAAATCCTGCCCCTCTTCGGATCCCAGGAAGTCGCGCACCCGCGCCGAGCAATTGAGGACCCCGGCCTTGCCCCCCAGGCCTAGGTAGTACCACCCGAAAAATTCGTACTGGTCCGGCTGGAATGCCCCGCGCCGGTGGATGTCGTCGCGACCCCGGCCCGTCCGGGCACGCTTGTCGTTTTCAGCTTGGATCGCCTGGACGAAAGCAGGTGCGCCGACCTCCCCCGCTTCCGCCCCGCTCGCTCCGCCCACCGTGCCGATCGCCGTTCCTTCCATTTGCCTACCCGATCCTTTCCGCGCATCGCCGCGCGACCGGGGGTAATGCAAGCCGGGGGCCAGCCCGGCGCGCGGGCTAAGTGCCCGGATACAGATCTACCCAAGTACTCAAGTACACACTTACCCGTGTACTCAGATTCACACATTCGCGACCGCGCCGCCGGGGATCGCGGGGTTGCGGGCGGCACGGCGGGTGCAAGGTCCCCCGTATGCGCAAAGTTTCCCCCTCCCGTAGCGCCGCGGCCCGCAAGGGTTGGGAGACCCGTTCGGAGCGCGACGAGGCCGTCGTCGTCAACCTGGACCCGTCGACCGTTTCCCTTTGGAAACGGGTCCGCTACGCGTTCAAGGGAACCCCGCACGAGCGCGCGGAGCAATTCGCCGAATACGTAGAAGAGCACCCCGGCGAGGCGATCGACGCGATCCAGGATTACGCGGACGCCGAGGTCGCTCGGATGATCGCGCGCCGCGAGCGGGAAGATCGCGAGCTTGCCCGCGCCGCCGCGAGCCCGGACGCGGACGACGCGAGCCCGGACGCGGACGACGCGAGCCCGGACGCGGACGACGCGAGCCCGGACGCGGACGACGCGAGCCCGGACGCGGACGACGCGAGCCCGGACGCGGACGACGCGGACGCGGACGACGCGAGCCCGGACGCGGACGACACGATCCCCGCGTTCCACCTCCCCGCCGGACGCGACGCGGACGACACGATCCCCGCGTTCCACGTCCCTGCCGGACACGACGCGGACGACACGATCCCCGCGTTCCACCTCCCCGCCGGACGCGACACGGACGACACGATCCCCGCGTTCCACCTCCCCGTTCGGCGCGACACGATCCCGATCTTCACCCCCAACCCGAAAGAGTAAACCAAATGCGACACTGGAAAGTCCGGGACTTGCGCGAGCAACTCCGTGCCCTTGGGTGCCAACCCGCCCGCACGAAGGGCTCCCACGAAACGTGGAAACTGCCCAACGGGCGAAGTCTTCCGCCCCTCGTGGGCAACCACGCGAACGATCTCGTTTCCCCGCACGTGCTCGGATCGATCAAGCGCGCCCTGTTGCTCGCCGGGATCATCGTCGAGCTTTAGCGTCGACCCGCGCACGACCCGCGCAGCGCACCCGCGCTACCCTCGCAGCGCTCGGCATCGACCCGCACCGCGCGACCCGCGCAGCGCTCCGCGTCGACCCGCACCCGCGCGACCCGCGCAGCGCTCGGCGTCGACCCGCACCCGCGCAACCCGCGCAGCGCTCGGCGTCGACCCGCACCCGCGCGACCCGCGCAGCGCTCGGCGTCGACCCGCACCCGCCCACCCCCCCCCCCGCGCGCCACCCCCCCCCCCCCGGAACACCCCGCGAGAGCGGGCTACCGCCGC